>Ga0134125_10000025_pt1 | contig 223266 bp, 229 predicted proteins | sample KB31751_FD_96464 | JGI IMG/M metagenome (GOLD analysis project Ga0134125, IMG submission 96464) | Terrestrial soil microbial communities with excess Nitrogen fertilizer from Kellogg Biological Station, Michigan, USA - KB3-175-1 | ecosystem: Environmental > Terrestrial > Soil > Unclassified ...
CCGGCTGCCCCCGGAATCGAAACGCCGCATGGGCATTGCCGGGAGAGAAAAAGTACTGGCCCGTTTTACGCGGGACCATATCGTCAATATATATATGGAAAAAATCAACGCCAGGACGGCCAGCCTTTAACCGGTCCCATGCACATCGCCATCTTTATCGTATATGCCATTCTTTGCGGCTACGCCATCCTGAAGCTGCCGCTTTTTCGCCGCACCGGGATCCCGCCTGCGATGCTCCTCTTCTTTTTTGAGGTGCATGTCGCCGTCGGTTGCCTCCACAATCTCATCGCCTGGCGCTATTACCCGGGGCACGGAGATATCTGGGATAGCTTTCAGTGGAGCCTCCTGCTCCGGAATTGGCTGCACACCGATTTTCAGCATTTCCTGCTGGCCAATTCCCGCTGGACCTATTTCACGCACAATGGGATCATCTTTATCCAAATGGCGCTCAATTTTTTTTCGTTTGACAACCTGTATGTCAATACGCTGCTCTTTTCGTTTCCCGTTTTCCTGGGCAATACCGCACTCTTTCTCGCCTTCCGCCGCTGGTTCCCCGGCAACCCGTTGCTCGCCCTGCTTGTCTTCCTGCTTCCTTCCACGCTCTTTTGGACGGCCTGCATTTTCCGCGAAGGCGTCCTCTATATGCTCCTCGGTTTTTTGTGCTACCGGTTCGCATTTCCGCCCTTGCGGCGCCGGGCGCTATGGTTCTGCTCCTGCTTCCTGCTGATCCTGTATTTCCGGTTCACCGTAGCCGCCTTCATCATTCCCGCCTTGTTGGTCAGCCGATGGACCGAATACCCGCCGCGCCGCCTGCTCCTCCCTGCCATCGGCGTTGCCGCTTCGGTCCTCCTCCTTTGCCTGGCCGTTCCGGCGATCCCCGGCTTCGTCCTTCATGGGCTGGCGCGCTGGCAGGCCGAGTTTCAGGTCCTCGAAGGCCACTCGCGCCTCTACCTGCCCGCGATTGACGGCACCTGGGCCAGCCTCTTCCATACAGCCCCTTACGCCCTGTTGAACGGTTTCTTCCAACCGCTGCCAGGAGCCGGCGGACGTGGGATTTATCTCGCCTTTTCGGTTGAACTGGCCATCGTCTGGGCCCTGGTCGCCGCTGCGGCGATCCGCGGGTTATCCGGCCGCCGGACGGCCCGCCGCGAACCCCCGCCATTCCCCGGCCCCGCCTCCTCCCACCTCAACCCCCCACCGCCCTCCGATCCCGCTCCGATCCGCGCACGGCCCCCCCTGCAACCTGCCCCGCAACCCGCCCTGCAACCTGCCCTTCAACACGCCCCGCAACCTGCCATACAACCCGCCCTACAACCCGCCCCGCAGGGCGCCCCGCCATCTGCCCCACAGCGGGATATGTCAGCCGCCTGTCTTGTATTTGCCTTCCTGGGCATGCTCGCCGTGGGCGCCATCGTACCCTTTGCAGGCGCCATCGTGCGCTACCGCAGCCTCTACCTCCCGTTTCTTCTCGCCCCGGCCCTGCAGGCTTTGCGGAATACCTCCCCGGTACAGCGCGTCAACCGTTGGCTGAGAAACAGATTAAAAATTATTATATAACTAAAAATCTTACCAAATTTTTCTCCAAATAGCACATAACTGCGCAATTACACATTTTTTTATTGCTAATTCGCCATTTTTGGTCTCTCATAACCAAAAAATTGTATAATATCCGAGCAATCCTTTAGTTTCGCGTAAATTTTACCAGCATGTCTTCTTTACGATTTAAAGCGATCGATAACCTAAACACCACCAACGGGACGATGATCCCGGGAGCGGCGAAGATTACGGCGATCTTCGGCGAGAATGTATTTACATTAAAAACCGCCCGCGAATTTTTGAGTGACGAGGCTTACAAGAGCCTGCTGGCCTCCATGAAAAGCGGTAAAAAGATCGACCGCGCGGTCGCCAACCAAATCGCTTCGGGTATCCGTCAATGGGCCGAGGGAAAAGGCGTGACGCACTTCACCCACTGGTTCCAGCCGCTGACAGGCACGACCGCAGAAAAGCATGACTCCTTTTTTACGATAAAGAGCGACGGGACCGCTATCGAAGAATTCGACGGCGCCGCACTCATCCAGCAGGAACCCGACGCATCTTCTTTCCCGAGCGGCGGTCTTCGTGCGACTTTCGAAGCGCGCGGCTATACTGCCTGGGATCCTTCCTCACCTGCGTTCGTGATGGAGATCGGCGCCGGCAAAACGCTTTGCATTCCGACCATCTTCGTCAGCTACACGGGCGAATCCCTCGACTATAAGGCGCCCCTTCTGAAAGCGCTGGCCGCGCTCGACAAAGCTGCCGTCGAGGTCTGTCATTATTTCGATAAGAACGTCACCAAGGTGACCGCCACGCTGGGCTGGGAACAGGAATATTTTGTCGTCGACGAGGGCCTGTTCAATGCCCGCCCCGACCTCGTCATGAGCGGCCGCACCGTCTTCGGTCATGCGCCGGCAAAAGGCCAGCAGCTCGAAGACCACTATTTCGGCAGCATCCCCGAGCGCGTCTACGCGTTCATGCGGGATTACGAGCAGGAAGCTTACAAATTGGGCATTCCCCTGCGCACGCGGCACAATGAAGTAGCCCCCGCACAATTCGAGTGCGCCCCGATCTTCGAGGAAGTAAGCGTCGCGGTCGACCACAATATCCTCCTGATGGATATCATGGATCGCGTGGCCCGGCGTCACAAGCTCCGGGTGTTGTTGCACGAGAAGCCCTTCGCCGGTATCAACGGAAGCGGCAAGCACAACAACTGGAGCATGGCTACCGATACGGGCATCAACCTCCTGGCTCCCGGCAAGACGCCGAAGACCAACCTGATGTTCCTGACGTTCTTTGTCAATACCATCAAGGCTGTCCATGACTACGCCGACGTCCTGCGCGCTTCCATTGCCTCGGCGGGTAACGATTTCCGCCTGGGTGCGAACGAAGCTCCTCCGGCGATCATTTCGGTCTTTATCGGCGAATACCTGACTAAAGTACTGGCGGACGTCAAGGAACGCGTTGGCGAAAAATTCGACGAGCAGGATGAGGCCATCCTGAAACTCGACCTCCACCGTAGTATCCCCGAGCTCCTGCTGGACAACACCGACCGCAACCGGACTTCTCCCTTCGCGTTCACCGGTAATAAGTTCGAGTTCCGGGCGGTAGGTTCCGGCGCCAATTGCGCGAACGCGATGATCGTCCTCAACACTATCCTCGCCGAAACCCTGAAACGCTTCAAGAAGGACGTCGATACCCTGATCGAGAAAGGCGATAAGAAGGAAATCGCGATCATGCACGTGATCCGCGAATACGTCGTGAAAAGCGAGAAAGTACTGTTCGAAGGCGACGGCTACAGCGATGAATGGCACCATGAAGCCGAAAGGCGCGGGCTGCCCAATGTCCGTACGACTCCGCTGGCCCTCGATGCCATGGTTACCGAAAAGGCCAAACATCTTTTCGAGACCAACGGCGTCTATACCCACATCGAACTGGAAGCCCGCCATGAGATCGAGCTGGAAAAATATGTGAAGCGCGTACAGATCGAAGCCCGCATCATGGGCGAACTGGCCACCAGCCACATCCTTCCTCCGGCGATCAAGTACCAGAATACCCTCATCCACAACATCCGGGGACTGAAGGACATGGGACTTCCCGCCACCGCCTACGCCAGCCAGCAGCAGATCCTCGAAAAGATCTCCCTGCATATTTCCAGGGTGAGCGAAATGGTCGGGAAAATGATCGACGCGCGGAAAGTAGCCAACAATGTGTCGGACTCCCGTACGAAGGCGATCGAATACAACAGCCAGGTGAAGGAACCTTACTTTGACGATATCCGGTATCATGTCGACAAGCTCGAGCTCCTTGTCGATGACCAGGAATGGGTGCTGTCGAAATACCGCGAACTGCTGTTCCTGCGCTAATGTCCTGCTCCGGCAGTACATTTTCGAACCCAACACATTTTCGAACCCACCCCGTGGTGGGTTCATTTTTTTCGCCCCAAATCCCTCTCTCGCGGCCCCCTATCCCCCTCGCCACCATACCTTTGATCAGGTGCGCGCCACGACATCAAACGAAAAGGGCGGCGACCCGTCCAGCCAGCGAACGAGTGCATCATGCGGCACGAACTCCTGGAACACCAACCCCTCCTCATGCACGACGTTGAAGACGGTCCGCGGATCCATCGCCATCAGCTTCCGCAAAATATAGAACAGATCGGCTTCGAACTCCGGCAGGAGGCATTCCCACGAGACGCAGGGTACGCGCCGGTTCAGCCCGTCGAAGACCTTTCTTTCCGATCCTTCCGCATCTATCTTGATAAAATCGGGCACCCCATGCGTGAGGATCAGCTCGTCCAGCGTCGTCGTGACTACCTTTAGCTCGTCGTCCGGCAAAAACCGGATGGCCTCGTTCCAGCGGGCGCCACCATCCTCTTCCAGCACGCCCACCCACTTTGGATTGAGGGTGTTGAAAGCCGATCCCGGATGGTGAACGAAGAAGCGGCCCGTCCCGACCCGGTCGGACACCGCCACCCGGTAGAGGGTCACACGGCCGCGCCATCGCCTGAATCGCAACCGCAGCCGGCGGAAATTAAAGGGATCCGGTTCGCAGGCGACCACCTGGTCGGCGAGCTCGAGGAACGCAGCCGTCTTGTGCCCGTCATATGCCCCGATATCGAAGATCAGCCGGGGCCGATCCAGGAAAGTCCGGTATAGCGCGACTTCCTTCTCGTGAACGGCGCTTGCTTTCCGGCCAAAAAGCGCGGCGTACAACCGGGAATACCGGAGCATCGGATACAACGGCGTCCGCCGCAAAAGTCTTTTAAGGAACATATAGGGGACTAATTCATTCGCTGCTTTACCCATTGTGCTGCAATCTCCAATTGCTGCTTCATCGTCAGGTGCGAATTATCCAGCACGATCGCATCTTCCGCCTGCCTGAGCGGGCTCACTTCCCGGTGAGAATCGATATAATCGCGGTGGGAAAGGTTTAGCTTGACCTCGGCCAGGGTGATGTTGGGATTCTTTTCATACATTTCCTTGAACCGGCGCTGGACGCGCACCTTCTCATCGGCCGTCATGAAGATCTTCAATTCCGCACGGGGGAACACCACAGTTCCGATGTCCCGGCCATCCATCACGATACCCTTTCCCTTTCCCATTTCCTGCTGACGGGCCACGGCAAAGGACCGCACCGCCTTGACCGCCGCGACCTCGCTGACCTTTTCCGCGACCACCAGGTCCCGGATCACATATTCGACATTCTCTCCGTTCAGCCACATTTCCGTTTCACCGGTCTTGTGGTTGGCTACGAATTCGAGGCGGATGTGTTGCAGGGCTTCCTCGACGCTCGCTTCGATCGTCCAGTCGATGTGATGCCGGATAAAATAGAGCGTGATGGCCCTGTACATCGCGCCGCTATCGATATACACGTAGTTAAGTTCTTTGGCTAGCTGTTTGGCCAGCGTGCTTTTACCACAGGAGCTCCATCCGTCGATGGTGATGATGATCTTTTTGCTGTGCTTCATGCGCATTGCAAAAATGCACAAAAAAATCCATCTAAACGAACGAAGCCGCCCGGCGGGGCGGCTTCGGTTTTTGTATAACGAACGCTTACTAAGCCTCTGATTTTTCCTTTGCTTTTTCCTTCAGGGAGAACTTGATCTTCGACAGCTCTTTGTCCAGGTCGGCAACGAGGACGTCCCCGTTCTTGATGTTCATGTTCAGGATCTCCTCCGCCAGCGGGTCTTCCAGGTACTTCTGGATCGCCCGATGCAGGGGCCGGGCGCCGAACTGCTGATCGTACCCTTTATCGGCAATGAAGTTCTTCGCCTCGTCCGTCAGCTCCAGGGTAAAACCCAGGTTGCTGAGCCGCTTCAGCACGCCCTTCATCAGGATATCGATGATCTGGAAGATATGCTCCTTGTTCAGCGCATTGAAGATAACGATGTCATCGATCCTGTTCAGGAACTCGGGGCTGAAGGTCCGCTTCAGGGCTTTCTCGATGACGGCCTTATTGTTGTCGTCCGCATTTTGGGTCCTCGCCGCGGTGGCGAACCCGACGCCGTCGCCAAAATCTTTCAGCTGCCGCACGCCGATATTGGAGGTCATGATGATCAAAGTATTCTTGAAGTCGACTTTCCGGCCAAGGCCGTCGGTCAACTGCCCGTCATCCAGCACCTGCAGCAGGATATTATAGATATCCGGGTGTGCTTTTTCGATCTCGTCAAGCAGGATCACCGAATACGGTTTCCGCCGGACCCTTTCCGTCAGCTGACCGCCTTCTTCATACCCCACGTATCCCGGAGGCGCGCCGATCAGGCGGCTCACGGTGAATTTTTCCATGTATTCGCTCATGTCGATCCGGATCAGCGAATCCTCGGAATCGAACATATACCGGGCCAGCGCGCGGGCCAGCTCGGTCTTCCCGACGCCTGTCGGGCCGAGGAAAATAAAGGTGCCGATCGGCTTCTTCGGGTCTTTCAGCCCTACCCTGTTGCGCTGGATGGCCTTGACCACCTTCTGTATGGCCTCATCCTGACCGACGACCATCCCGCGCATGTCGATGGACATGTTCCGCAGTTTCTCCGTCTCGGCCTGTACCATTCGCTTCACCGGGATCCCGGTCATCATACTCACGACCTCGGCGATATTCTCTTCGTCGATCGGGTACCGCTTGTGCTTGCTTTCTTCCTCCCATTCGGCCTTAGCCTTCTCGAGCTCTTCCTGCAGGCGCTTCTCGGTATCCCGGAGGCTCGCCGCTTCCTCGAATTTCTGGCTCTTGACGACCTTGTTCTTTTCGTTCTTCACATCTTCGATCTTTTTTTCGAGATCGACGATATTTTGGGGAACATTGATGTTCTTGAGGTGAACCCGCGCCCCGACCTCATCCAGTACGTCGATTGCCTTGTCAGGAAGCAGCCGGTCGGTCATGTACCGGTCGCTCAGCTTGACGCAGGCATCTATTGCGTCATCCGAATAGGTGACGTTGTGATAGTCTTCGTATTTGGACTTGATGTTATTGAGGATCTGTATCGTCTCTTCCACGCTGGGCGGATCGACCATGACCTTCTGAAAACGGCGGTCGAGCGCCCCGTCCTTTTCGATATACATCCGGTATTCATCGAGGGTCGATGCACCGATGCACTGCAGCTCGCCCCGGGCAAGGGCCGGTTTGAAGATATTGGAGGCGTCCAGCGAACCGCTCGCCCCGCCGGCGCCGACGATCGTATGGATCTCGTCTATGAACAGGATGACGTCCCGGTTCTTCTCCAGTTCGTTCATGATGGCCTTCATCCGCTCTTCGAACTGCCCACGGTACTTGGTTCCCGCAACCAGGGCCGCCAGGTCCAGGCTGATGACGCGTTTGTCGAACAAAACCCTCGACACCTTCCGCTGCACGATCCGGAGCGCGAGGCCCTCCACGATGGCGGTCTTTCCCACACCCGGCTCCCCGATCAGGATCGGGTTGTTCTTCTTCCGGCGGGACAGGATCTGCGACACCCGCTCGATCTCTTCCTCCCTGCCGACGATCGGATCCAATGCCCCCATTTCCGCCAGGCGGGTGATATCCCTTCCAAAATTGTCCAGGACCGGCGTCTTGCTCTTCGCACTGCCGGCCGCCCGGGCCTTTTGCTGGGAATACTTCTTTTCCTCGTCGAAATCGTCGTCGTTCTCTTCCGCGTATTCGCTGCGGACGTCATTGCTCTTGACCACCCCCAACTCGTTCCGGAACAGGTCGTAATCGACGTCGAACTGGTTGAGTATCTGGGTAGCGATGTTCTCCTTGTTCTTCAGGATCGAGAGCATCAGGTGCTCGGTCTCCACGGTCGGGCTCTTTAACGCCTTCGCTTCCAGCACGGTCACACGGATCACCTTCTCCGCCTGTTTGGTCAGCGGCAGACTGTTGATATTGGCGATATTCTTGCCGGTCTTATCCTTGACTGCCATTTCTACCTCCTTTCGCAATTCGTACAGGTCCACATTGAAACTCTTCAAAATGCGGACCGCCGTATTATCCCCCTCCCGAATCAAACCCAGCAATAAGTGCTCCGTACCGATAAAATCGTTCCCCAGACGCAAAGCCTCCTCCCTGCTGAATGATATGATCTCTTTTACCTGGGCTGAAAAATTATTATCCATTTTTAAGTAATTGAGCTTTATACAATAATAACGAATATTTTTGACTTCTCTCTCCGCTACTTTATTAACGGCCGTTAATATCTTTAAGTATCTTTAAGTCAAATATGCAAGTCAAAATTGATACCAGAGAAAAATTTCATGCCATTACTATCCTGGAACCGGTCCTTGCTGCAAATATGACAGAAGAGCTCGGGAATTGCCTGCTTCCGCTTTTGAAACAACCCGTTAAGAACGTGGTTCTCATATTAAAAGACATTCCCGAGCTGGAAGAAGCTGCGGCGGAATGCCTCGTCAACATCCAACAAACATTCTATGAAGGCGGCGCCTCCTTTGTGATCTGTGAGCTCAGTCCGGGTGTCGAACAATTCCTAGAGGACAGTGGCCTCCTCGAAATGATGAACGTTACCCCAACCGAGAGCGAAGCCTGGGACATCGTCCAGCTCGAAGAGGTCGAGCGGGAGCTGCTCGATGACTCCGAGGGCTGAACAAGACAGAAAGTCAGCCGGTTACATCCAATTGCTTCCGATAACACCGAATTACCCCCCTGTCTGAAGGTGCGATGCCGCCGGATTGTGGCCGTCCTCCCGCTGGGGCGGAATTTACACATCACGCGACGCTTCCGATCAGAGATAACCTCGTATATTTCAGGCATAAAGCAGCAGATGCCTTGCATCAGCCGTCTATACCCCGGAATTCATCAACTAAAATTGCTTAATGCTGGCCGTCACGATACTTGGTAACAATTCTGCTCTACCGGCTTTTGATCGCCACCCGACGGCCCAGATCATCACGATGGACGAACAGATCTTCCTGGTAGACTGCGGCGAGGGTACGCAGATGCAAATGGCAAAGTACAAGATCCGCCGCAGTAAGATCAATCACATTTTTATATCCCACCTGCACGGCGATCATTATTTCGGGCTGATCGGGCTGCTGACCAGCATGGGCCTCCTCGGCCGCACCCAGGACCTCCACATCCACGCCCCGGCGGCGTTGGAAGAGATCATCGGGCTCCAGCTCAAGGTGGCCGACATCCACCTCCCTTACCCCCTTCATATCCATACCCTCGGGCAGCGGGTACCCGACCGGCCGGACGCTCTGGTCCGCGAAACCAAGTTCGAAGTGAGCTGCTTCCCGGTGATCCATCGCATCGAGTGCTGGGGGTTCCTCTTTCGCGAGATCCGGCCGCCCCGCCGCGTCAACCCCGAAAAGGCCCGGCAGCATGACGTTCCCGCTTCGTTCTTCGACCGCCTCAAATGGGGGGAAAGCTATCAGAAAAAGGACGGGTCGGTTGTCGACAACCTGCTGGTCACGGACCCTGCGCACCGGCCGCGGTCCTATGCCTACGCCGCCGACACGATGTTCGACGAACGGGTCGCGTCCTATGTCCGGGATGTGGACCTGCTTTACCACGAAACGACCTACCTGAAAGACCTGGAGATGCAGGCCGGCCGCCGTTTCCACAGCACCACCGCCCAAGCTGCGACGATCGCCCTCCGGGCCGGCGTACACCGGCTGCTGATCGGGCATTTCAGCTCGAAATACGAAAAGCTGCAGCCGTTCGAGCTGGAAGCCCGCGAAATCTTCCCCAACACCGACCTGGCGCTGGAAGGCGTCACGTATAAGATCTAAAATCCGGCCTCACCCCGGCAACAGAAAACCGAGCGTAAAACTCTTTTTCACGCCAACCAGCAGCGAGTGCAGCAAATAGTAAGAGAAATACCGCTGGCGGTCCCGTTTGTAGTCCACTTTACCGGTCCTCCGCCGGACGGGCAACGACTTATCCTTGTTCTTCGGGATGATCAGCTTTTTTAAGGCAAACGATTTGAATTTGTCCGTCTTCAGTTGGCCGTTCTTTTCCTTGAGTTTGTCGGCCACCAGGTTGTGATATTCTCCAACGATCTTGCCGGTCGACCGCTCCGGTCCCATGTCGAAATGGAACGCCAGGCTGTTCAGCATGCCGGATTCCAGGTGGAGTTGACCGAGGTTTTCGGCAGGATTGTTCAAACGCGTTACATCCAGGTCATGGAAAGCCCCGTCGACCACATACATACCGCCGGGGTGAAACGGCATCCGCGTCGTCGCAGACACGGTCCCCGACCCCATCAGCGACCCTTCGGTCTTCACCGTGATATCCGGCGGATCGCCCGGCCGGGGCCTGTTGACAAGCGGCGTCATCGTTCCGTGGAAATCGCGGATAACCAGCGTGCCGGTCTCGTTCCCGACTTTAGGAAATTCCTCATATTCCAACCGGGTCGTTCCCAATAACAGTTTGCCCACCCGCAGGTCGACCGGGAGTTGCTCGAGACCCGCCATCGGCATGGGCTTGTCCCCCGCTGCCAGCGGCAAACGCCTGTCGCGGAAGATATGGATCCGGGCGCGCTCGAGCCTGACCTCCTCCGCCTCGAGCCGGCGTTTCAGCAGGCCGGGGATATCCGCGCCGGTGGCCTCGATATCCTCGACCGCCCCGCTGACCACATCGACCTGGTGTCCTTTCAGCCGGCCGATGGCCACGGCATCGAGGGTTGGCATGATCCCGAGCGAATCGACCCGCAACGACCGCTGCCTGCTGTCTGCTTTGAGCTGCCGGACAACGATCGTCTCATCGGCACCCGGCGGTGAATAGCTCGCACGCGACGCGGTAAGACGGACGGCCCGGAACGAATCCGCGGTGACCGAATCAAGCCGGAGGTCGCCCTCCAGCATAAATTCCCGTTTGGCGTGTCGCATGCCGCTAAGCTTTATTCCGTTGATGTCGAGACGGCCGATCAGCGCATCCAGCTTCGGCATTCGCAGGCCCCCCAGCGAACTGTCGCGTTCGAACAAGACATCGTCGGTTTCGGCGGTCACCGAATTCGCCCGGATTTCGGCGATCCGCACGCGACGATACCGCCACCAATTGAAGACCGAGAAGCCGCTGACGGTCAATTCCCCGATCGACAAGCGGTGGCCGCCGATGCCGTCTGGCCGGTACGCGGCTTCGATCCCCTCCATGCTCAGGGTACCCGTTAAAATGTTGGTGTGAAGCGATCGGTACCGGACGCTGATGCCTGCCGGCAGGTCACGCAAGGCCGCGTCCACTTTCCGGCGCACGGCGGCATTTGCAATAAAATAGCCGGCAACCGCTAAAACAAGCAGGCTGCCGGCGATATACAATAAGATCCGTGTTATCCGACCCACCCCTCCGCTGCTGTGCAAACCCTTCCGCATACCCTTTTTCCTATCAAACGGTCTGCCGCGGCACGACGTTGCCTGTACGGCCGGCGCAATTCCGACCGTGGCAATGTCCTATTTTTTCCCCAGGTAGTCCCGCCACTTGCCCTGCAGGCCGTCGCTCAGCGGCACAACGGGCAGGCGCAGGTAATTCCCGATCAGCCCGAGTTCGGCCATCGCTCCTTTTACACCCGCGGGGTTATTTTCCGCGAACATGATCTCGTAGCCGGCAATCAAACGATCGTTCAGCGCTTTCGCCCCCCTGAAATCACCTTTCAGCGCCGTTCGCACCATATCGCTGAAGGCCTTCGGGAAGGCATTTGCGGCGACGCTGATCACCCCCTCCATACCGCACGCGATCTGCGGCATCGCCAGCGCGTCATCGCCGCTGACGACCAGGAACTGATCGGGCTTGTCGCGGAGGATCTCCATGCATTGCGCCATATCCCCGCTGGCTTCCTTGATGCCGGCGATATTCTTGACTTCCCGCGCCAGTCGGATGGTCGTGGCGGCGGTCAGGTTCCGGCCGGTCCTGCCGGGAACATTGTATAACAAGAGCGGCTTCGGCGACGCCGCGGCAAGGGCTTTATAATGCTGGAAAAGGCCTTCCTGCGACGGCTTGCTGTAATAGGGGCTGGCGCTGAGCACGGCTGCCGCCTTATCCAGCGGAAATTCGCCCAGCTCGCGCACGAGCTCGGCGGTGTTGTTACCTCCGATGCCAACGACGACGGGTATGCGGCCGGCCGCCTTTTCGATCGTGAAAAGGGCGATGTCGCGCTTTTCCTCTTTAGACAGGGTCGGGGTCTCCCCGGTGGTGCCGAGCGTAACGATATATTCGACGCCGCCAGCGATGACGTGGTGAATGACTTTTTCGAGTGCGGCATAGTCCACACTGGTATCCGGCCGGAACGGGGTGATCAAAGCGACCCCGGTTCCACGGAGTAGTTCCCTAAGTGACATGTATCTGAAATTGATTTTTGCTTATCCGTCGTCAGACGTCAGGCCGGCACCTCATTCCAGAAGCCCATCTTACCGAACTTCTCGATCCGCTTCTCGATCCTTTGCTGCGGGGTCAGCTGGCTAAGTTCCGCCAGCGTTTCTGTCAGCCGCGGTTTCAATAATGCCGCCGCCTCGTTGTAGTCCCAGTGCGCTCCGCCGATCGGCTCCGGAACGATACTGTCGATCAAACCAAATGTAAGCATGTTGTCCGGCGTGAGCCTGAGCTCCTCCGCCGCTTTTTCCTTCTGATCCCAGCTGCGCCAAAGGATGGAACTGCAGTTTTCCGGCGAAATGACCGTGTACCAGGAATTCTCCAGCATGTACACTTTGTCACCGACGCCGATCCCGAGCGCTCCCCCCGAAGCCCCCTCGCCGATGATAGCGCAAATGACCGGCACCTGGAGCCGCATCATTTCGTAAATATTCCGCGCGATCGCCTCTCCCTGCCCGCGCTCCTCTGCTTCCATCCCCGGGTAGGCCCCGGGCGTATCGATGAGGGTGATGATCGGCTTGTCGAACTTCTCCGCCAGCTTCATCAGCCGCAACGCCTTCCGGTACCCTTCCGGGTTGGCCATCCCGAAATTGCGCAATTGCCGCATTTTCGTATTGGTACCCTTTTGCTGCCCGATCATCATCACCGTCCTGCCGTCCAGCTGGGCGAACCCGCCCACCATCGCCTTATCGTCCTTCACATTCCGGTCCCCGAAAAGCTCCACGAAATTCGTGCACATCTTGTCTATATACTTCATCGTGTAAGGGCGGTCCGGATGCCGGCTGAGCTGGACCTTCTGCCAGGGGGACAAGTGCTGGGTGATCTCCCTGCGCTTCTCCAGCACCTGCTCTTCCAGCTTGCGGATCGAGTCGCTGAGGTCCACCTTCGTCTTTTCGGCAGTCTGCTTCAGCTTTTCAATCTCTTCAAACAACTCTTTGATCGGCCTTTCGAAATCCAGGAACTGTCGATTTTTGGCTTGAGGCATAGATATAAGAAAGTGTAAAATTAAGGGTTAACGCCTTGTTATAAAAAGATTTGCCGCTGTTTGTTGGAGAAAATCAAATTTCACCTATCTTTGCCATCCCGAAAAATCGCGCGTTTTCCGGCACGGAAATCGCCTTTTTCCCGGAGGTTGGATTGGTAGTTCAGTTGGTTAGAATGCCGCCCTGTCACGGCGGAGGTCGCGGGTTCGAGTCCCGTCCAGTCCGCAGTTTATCGCCTGAAACCCGCTCTGGTAGCGGGTTTTTCTATTTTTGGTCTATTTCCTGGTCTATACACTTTCATTTTTGCCTACTACTTTAGTCAACTTTAGATACTTTAATCTACAGAGGGCATACAAAGTTACAACTGTCTTCCATTTTTCTGGCTTGTCTATTTGTCAGGGCTAATCGGAAGATCCCACTGAATAACCATTTAATAAGACTCCTTCAAAATGATAGTGTGGAAGGCAAATGTTCAATTCATACAGAAGTTCCGCCGGCATTTAAAATAATCCGGAATGCGCACCTGGTCGAGGCTCAACTATCAAATTGCGCCTTTTCTGAAAATGGAATCGTACAAATATCCAAATCTAAGAGGGGATATTGCGCAGGGTGGACCGCGGACTGATTCATTCGAGGTTGAACAATTACCTTAATGAACGGAGTTTCCATTGAGACAATTAGCGTTGGCCGCGAGTACAGGGAGTTTGAATTATTCCGTCAATTTACGAACCGCGTATAAAACCATTTTCCAATTTCCATTTTGAAATGTGTAAACTTCTGTATACCCAAAATCAAAAACCAGATCTTTTCCCTGAAAAGTAACGTGAAAGGTACATTTACCAAGAACAAATGCGGTCGCACCAACCACCGTAGCCGAGGCTTCTTTAACGTCCACTGTATTGTATTTTAACATGCCGCTTCTTAAATTTTCAAGATAATCGGCCTTGGTTTGTATCATTCCATTACCATGTTGAAGCAACATCTTATCGTCGAAAAGATCTGCCAATGAATCAATTTTCCCACCGGTCATGTAATGGAATTTTTGAGATGATAACGCCAGGATATCAGCCTGTGCTTTTGACTGGCCAAAGCTCTGACTTGCCAATAATATTGCCGCCATAGTGATTAGAGTTTTCATGTTTATCTTTTTTCTAAATTTGTTTATATGCTGTTTTTATAATGAGTTTAACGCTCTGGCCTGACAATGACGCGGCCAGACTGTTCATTTGTAAGCAGAAAATTGTAGGCATCCACGGTCTGCTCAAGTGAAAATATTTTGGAAATTTTGGGGATAAAACGCCCGTTCGCGAGCCGTTCGTAAATGTATTCCTTTGCCGCCTCAGCAGATAAGGGATTTTTCAGGATCTCACCCATAGTATATCCCCTTAGCGTGAGTCCTTTGCCAATGACAGGTATTAAAGGAAAAGGGGCCGGCTGGCCTGACATCCTGCCATATTCAATGATGATGCCATTGAAGGCCGATGCCTTCGCAAGTTGTTCAAGGAAAGGTCCGCCAATAGGGTCAAAGGTTACCCGAACACCTCTTCCCTGGGTAATCTCAGAAATGCGTGTTTCATAATCTTCGGCGCTTGTTACAATAACGACGTTTGCGCCAAGAGACAACAGTTCTTCCTTTTTGTCAGCCGTTCTGGTTACTGCGATGACCACACCGCCCGCATCACGGGTTATCTGGATTGCGGCAAGGCCAACTGCCGACGAAGCAGCCGGGATAGACACCATATCGCCCTGCCGGACGTTGGCAATAGCTACAAGAGCACCATACGCTGTTAAGTAGGGCACCCAGAAAGCGGCTGCCTGTACTGTTGTAAGATTAGAAGGGTATTCGACAAGTGATCCTGCGGGCACTATCGCTTCTTCACCGAGCAGCCCGTATTTGCTTTCATCGAATAACGGAAACGGGGAAACATACTTGCCGATCCATGATCTATCAACACTTTCTCCGACTTCTACCACAATACCTGCGCCTTCATAGCCCAGTTTGGTTGGAAGTTCAGGCTGTATAAAACCTTGTCCCTTGAATTGGTGACCACCCATGAACGTGTAATGATCGCGATTGATCCCCACGGCTTCCATACTCAGGCGGACTTCACCGGCACCCGGTTTCGGAGAAGGCAGGTTGTCAATCTTTAAATTTTCAGGGCCGCCGAAAGCATGCAGGCGAACAATTCTTGGCATTTCCAAATAATGTTTGATCTATTGGCAAAGTTCCTTGACAAATCATTCTGAAAACTGCGCCATTCAAACCAAAATTTGTAAAATTCAAACCTTTCTGAAGTTGAGCGGACTTATTTGCAAGTGTTTCTTAAAAAAATTATTGAAATGAGAAATTTCAGTAAAGCCTAACGCATATGCCACTTCTGAGATATTCCACGTCGTATTTTTTAAGAGCACTCTGGCTTCCTGCAAAAGGCGTTCTGTGATCAGTTGCGTTGTCGTTTTGCCACTTACTGATTTTACTGCCCGGTTTAGGTAATTCACATGAACATTTAGCTTGTCTGCATAATCGGCAGCTGTGCGAAGTGTAAAGACTTGTTTTATATCATCTATCGGAAATTGACGCTCAAGCAGCTCTAAGAATCGCGCAGAAATTCTATTAGCTGCATTGATGGATTGATTACCTAACCTGCTATCAGGGGACATTTTCAGGGCGAAATGTATTAGTTCAAGGACAAGCGCCCTCAACAGATCATACTTATAAATATAGTCAGAATCAATCTCTTCCAACATTCGTTCGTAAAGAAAGGCTACTTTAGGCAGTTGCTCTTCAGACAACTCGAATACGGGCAAAGTGCCCGGCTGAAATACCGGGTAACGGCTTAAATCTCCAAACGGTTGAAAAAACTTTTGGTCAAATATGCAGGTAAATCCGCCCGGCGTGCTTTCCTTTCGTTCCCATCCATACGGAACAAGCGGATTCGTAAAGGTGAGCGCCTGTTTTTTTACTTCGACCGTTTTATCCCCATAATGCATGACACAAGCACCGGTCAACAGGCTAATCTTATAATAATCTCTCCTGCGATATGCCGGCGGTTTAGGGTTTCGATTTAAGATGGGCTCTAAGCGCAGGACATTATAGCGCCCGATGCCAGACCGGAGCCCCTCAGGTAACCATTGATTTTTGTAAAGATCATCCAGAGTTTCAACCTTACCCATTGCGTAAAATTACAAATTTCAAACCAATAGCTTTATCAATATAAGAAAGATCATGCCATGGGTATTTCATTGAAGTAGCTAAATTCTTCACCATCATAGCATAATTTGCTATCCTTAAATATAAAATGATCCTATCGAAAGGTGGCTCTGAACCATAAAGTTCTTTCAAATCTATCGGTGATGAGTAAAACGGATGAGGAAGCTCCCACCGACGATATCAAAATATTGAATCCCAGCCGCCGTGCAACGGTGCATACTGCCTTCCGACTTTTTTTTAGATTGATTTACGATTGACTAACACCTTTTCAGACGTGTTTCGAACAGGTTTTAAACTAGGTGCTTTTGTGCCGATTTCGCTTCCTTTGTGTTTCTTAACAAGCCTTTATATCGCATGCGGAAATAGCGGCAAACGTGACTTATTACGTTCACGATACCGGGAATTGCATCTTTCGGATTACTGCCCTGTATGATTAGATACACGTCGATTCCCTTCAATCGGGCGGCGTCTAATCCGGCTGAGGATGTTTCTAATTCCGCCAACCGGTCGATAAATGTCTTTAGATATCCTGTCATGTCGCGCCAATAGACAGGCGTCCCAATGATCAGAATATCCGCATCGAACAGTTGTTCAATCACAGAGGAAAATTGATCCGAGCGGGATTTCTGACCAAGTTGGTCAATATGATAATCTACGAGATTGATGGTTGAATAGCTCAATTTCCCAAAGGCTTGATGGGCCAGGGTTGCTGTATTTCCCTTTTTATTCTGGCTTGCATTTAAAAATACACGTTTCATGCAGCGATACATTTAGCAAAGTTCAACCTCTCGCAACACCCATTATACTTAGTGCTGATTTCTGATTCTCAAGAGCGAGGCTTATTTATCCCTAGGCTCTCGCCAACGTATAAATCAGGCTTTTCGATCAACTTCACAATGAATGAAGCCAGGCTTTTCTGCGAAATGACGGAGCCTTTTTCCGGTTCGCCTTTATGCGTCAGCTCATAGTCTACCTCTTCGACGTCGGTAAACCAGGCCGGTCGAAGTACCGTATAATCCAGCCCAGAACCCTCGATCAAATCCGCAGCCGCCCGGTAAGGCTTCAAGACCGCGCGCAATGGCTTTTCGTAAATACCTATTGAACTGATGAGGAGTACCCGCCGGACACCTCCCTCCTTCATGGCGCGAACGATATTCCTGGTCATGGCTTCCAAATCCCCGGCTAAATTGATATACACTATTTCCTGGCCTGTCATCGCTGCCTTCAGCTTTGGGTAATCGAGAACGTCACCCTCGATCAACCGACAGCCGGCAGGAGGAGACATTCGCAACCGACGGGCGCTTCGCAGATATAGAGTCAGGTGAACATCCTTTTCCCCCTTCAGCATATCGATAACCTTGCTCGCTATATTCCCGCCGGCGCCAATGATTAGTACATTTTTCATACCATCAGTCTTTTTTCGGTGCCAGGTCTCCATACCAATAGGCAGCTGTTACCCCACCATCCATCAAAAAATCACTACCGGTTATGAACGCACCATCGGGCCCCATCAGCAGGGCAGCTACATTCCCGACTTCGTCCGGTGTTCCGGCCCGACCGGCGGCAGAAACCTCCAACATCCACCGGTAGCCTTCGCCACGTGGTCCCTTCAACTCATCGTTGGCCAAAGGTGTGATGATAATCCCCGGGCTGATCGTATTGACCCGGGCGCCCCGCTTACCCCAGCGAACTGCCTCTGCCATCACCCGCAATGAATTCCCTCGTTTGGACAACTGATAGGCGTGCAAGGAATCCTTTACCTGATCGAGCAGCAGGAAGGGCAAGCGCAGGAGGTCTTCGACGGGAGTGGTTGCAAGGGCGGCGTTTTGTTCTACGGTTAACGGAGGGAGCCGGTGGCCTGACTGCGAAGCGATCACTACTGCCGAACCGCCGCGCGCAATTACATTGCCAAAAACCTCCAGGACCAGGGCGGTGCCATACAAATCGACTTTCAGGATCGTCGCAGGGGAAGCCTGAGAGGGAGAGACGCCGGCCGCATGGATCACACCGACGACCTGACCCAGTGAAGTCGCTTTCTTCACCAGGGCTTCAACGGAGGCGCGTGACGACACATCCACTGCCGATGTGGTTACCTCGTAGCCTGCGTCACTCAAGACTTTTGCCGCGGCTTCTGCATTTTCGTCGCGTAAATCGGCCAGCAGGACAATTTTACCTGCGCTTATACGCCGGGAAATCGCCTGACCAATAGAGCCGGCGCCGATGAGAACAATGACCTCTTTCATGGTTATCAATTTAAATCTTCAGGGATGACATATCAATTACAAAGCGATAGTGAACGTCGCCCTTTTCGAGCCGCTCAAATGCCTTGTTGACATAATCCATATTGACTTTTTCAATTTCAGCAACGATATCGTGTTTCGAGCAAAAATCCAGCATTTCCTGGGTTTCGGCGATTCCGCCGATATTGGAGCCGGCAAAGCTTCTGTTGCCCGTCACAATACTAAAGGCGCTGATCTCAAGAGGTTGGGGCGGCAGTCCCACCAGCACTACAGCGCCGTCATGACGCAAGATATTCAAATACGGGTTTACATCATGCTTTGCTGAAACGGTGTCGATGATGAAGTGCAGTTGCCGGGAATACTTCGCCATTTGTGCTGCGTCGGTCGACAATACAGCTTCGTCGGCTCCCAAACGCTTAGCGTCAGCCACTTTGGACTCAGAAGTGGTGAATACGACTACTTGTGCTCCCATGGCCTTCGCAATCTTGATGGCCACATGACCCAGGCCGCCGATACCCAATATGCCAACTTTCTTGCCGGGCGCCGCTCCCCAATGCTTCAATGGAGAATAGACGGTGATCCCGGCGCACAGAAGCGGTGCGGCAGCTGCCAGGTCCTTGAAGGCCGGCATATGCAGCACATATCTTTCATCGCAAACATAGGATTTCGAAAATCCGCCGTACGTTACGCCACCCAGCTTCTTATCCGGGCTATTGAATGAAAAAGTTACCCCTTCGTCGCAAAACTGTTCAATGCCTTCTTTACAGTATTCACAGTGGCCGCAACTGTCCACTATGCAGCCCACTGCTGCCAGATCGCCCACTTTGAAGCTCTTTACCTGGTCTCCTGCTGCCGTGACCTTGCCCACTATTTCGTGACCGGGTACCATTGGGTAAGTTGAGCCGCCAAATTCGTTCTTGATCTGATGCAGGTCCGAATGGCAGATGCCACAGTAAAGAATTTCTAATTCCACATCATGCGGCTGCACTTTCCTTCGCTTTACCGACATTCCGCCGAGCGGCTGTGTGACAGATGTGGTGCCATATGCTTTCACGTCTTTCGTTTCCATATTTCCTTTTTTGTTTAAATGTTATTTTTCTCAGCCGGCAATACTTCATTGAGGCAATTGATGGCGTTTAAAGTCCTGGGATATCCGACGTAGGGTAGCAATTGCGTCATAAGGTTGATGAGTGTTTGCCGGTTATTGCCGACGTTCGCATTCCCCTGTATATGTCCTTTGATCTGGCTCTCCGCGCCACCCAATGCGATCAGGAAGGAAAGGGTCAACATCTCACGCGTTCTGACATCCAGTCCATTTCTCGTAACATAATCGCCAAAGCAATTATCGGACAAATACTCCTGGATATGCAACAAATCCTTTGGCGAGTTCTTATACATGTCGTCAATTCGGCTGCCAAAGATCTCCTTTTGTTTTGCCAGGCCTTTTTCAAGCCTGTTCTTAGGGTTGGTAGTGGCCTGGCTTTCGACTGGCTGGGGGATACCCTTTTCTCTGAAAATGTCGTTGGTCGCATAGATGAAGTCGATTACCTTCGCCATCCCCACATAGGGAACAGCCTGATAAACGACTTCTTTGATCTCTACAGCGGCGATACCGGCGTTTAAAGCCGCAAGGACAAACATTCTATATTCCGTCAACGCCTGGGATGCAATGGTAGCCGCCATAATCATCAATACCCTTGCTTTCAAATCCATCGAATCATGGCTGATCACCTCATCGAATGCAAAATTATCGAAGACCTGTATAAGGTCGGGGTCGGTGTCTTTGGCTTTGGAAATGTAGTCTGGCCACAATAACTCGTGATTCCTGACTGCAGCGGACGACAATTGCAATTCCGCATCGATCACCAACGGTCCAGCGGCGTTATATTCTTCGTCGGTCACCGGCTGAAGCCATTGTGTTTTTTCTTTATCCGATTCGGGGACGATAGCAATGTGCCGCATCATGCTATGATGCGATGCTCCGTGCCAGTGAATGACGTTTTTGGGAATCTTTACTACATCACCATTCCTTATTGTCTGTGCCGGTTTTCCTTTTTCCTGGTAGTACCCGGCGCCATCTATTACGAAAAGAATTTGGCCAGTCGAATGGGTATGCCAATTGGTCCTGGCCTTGGGCTCAAAAGTTACCGTACCGATGATCGTATTATACCCATCGTTTCCCCCAATATTCATGTTTACCCAAACGGGTCCTGAGAAATTCTCCTTTGGCGCTTGCACTCCCTTAGCTGAAAATGAATTCATCCGTTTATTTTTTTTGTGGCTACTTTCCCACGCGCTGTTGTAAATTTTGGGGATAACGCGCCCCCTGGATCTGCACACCGGACGCAGCCTCCTCGATCTCATTCAGTTCGTCAACGGACAACTTCACGTTTGCTGCACCCAGGTTTTCCTCCAGACGGCTCACTTTTGTCGTTCCCGGTATGGGCACGATCCACGGTTTTTGGGCCAGCAGCCAGGCAAGAGCTAACTGCGCGGCGGTTACCTTTTTCTTTATTGCCAATGTCTTAAGAACCTCAACGATGGTTTGATTCGCTTTTCGATTTTCAGGCGTAAAGCTCGGTACCACATTCCGGAAATCGGTCTTATCGAATTCGGTAGTTTCGGTGATCTTACCCGTCAGAAAACCTTTTCCCAGCGGGCTGAACGGTACGAAGCCAATTCCGAGCTCTTCGAGTGTGGGGATAATCTCTTTTTCCGGCTCCCGCCACCACAGCGAATATTCGCTTTGCAGCGCCGCAACCGGTTGAACAGCGTGGGCCCGGCGAATGCTTTGAACACCCGCTTCCGACATCCCGAAATGTTTGACCTTCCCCTCACGAATAAGGTCCTTTACGGCTCCCGCCACATCTTCGATCGGTACATTGGGGTCGACGCGGTGCTGATAAAAGAGGTCGATGTGGTCGGTTTTTAGTCGCTTCAACGCGGCTTCGGCTACTGATCGAATATTTGCCGGTGAACTGTCCATTCCTTTAGCGACTACCCCTCCCACAAAGCCGAACTTCGTCGCAATGACGACCTGATCCCGAAAAGGCGACACGGCTTCTCCTACCACCTCTTCGTTCACGAATGGTCCGTAAGCTTCGGCGCTGTCAAAAAAGGTAACACCCTTTTCGTAGGCCGTACGGATGAGTTTGATCGCGTCCTGTTTGTCGGTCGCGGGACCGTACCCATAGCTAAGTCCCATGCAACCCAAGCCAAGGGCCGATACTTCGAGGCCACTTTTGCCTAAAACTCTTTTCTGCATATACAATTGATTTAGATTTCTAATTTGATAATGCGCTCGCTTTTATCGCCAATAATTTCCATGGGGACCGGATATCCCGTCTGCTGAAGACTTCCATATAGGAGAGATGGAGCGTAGTTTTGTTTCCGGCGCTCGTAACCGTGAATCTTCCCTTTCCGGCTACCACAGCCGTATTTTCTGCGACTATTGCCTTATTATCTTCGACCTCAATGCTGTTGTGGACGAAATTTCCGCTGCTCAGCCGCTGGATGTATTCATCTTTGGACCGGGTACTGCCGTCGGAACCAACCACCACCAGACGGCCATCCAGAACAGCAGCCAGCGAGTCCAGGTGATTCGACACTTCCCACTGGAAAACATTATGTGAAAGCTGCAAAACCGGCGCCTCGTCGGTCCCTTGGGCAACGGCGGACAAGGTGACGGAAGAGGCAATAATCAAAAAAAATACTTTAAGCATAATTTTTCGCTGGATTATTTGGTTTGAATGTAGAATCCCAACTCATTGGTATTCAATGGCAGCTCTTTCTTAGGGCATTTTTGATTGTACAAAGGTCCGGCGAGAAAGTGGCGATACCTGTATACAGATTACTGGATTACCTACCATTATTACTGTTCGTGCTGCCTTCGGTGCACAGCCAAAATTTAATTGGCTAAATTTGAACAAGTAAAGAAAAATGCTATGGAAAAAATTGTGAAAATAGAGAGCGTGGGTCAGTATAACAAAATGCGCGGAGTAGAAACCAAGCATCCCTTAGTCACTGTCATCGATCTGTCGAAGGCCCAACCGATGCCTGCTCAAACTTTCAACTTCGGTGTCTACGCGATATACCTGAAAGAGCTGATGTGCGGGGAATTGCGGTACGGGCGCAACACCTACGATTACCAGGAGGGAACGCTGGTGTTCATTGCGCCGGGGCAGGTGTTGGGCGTCCAGCCCAACGTGAAGAGCTATGAACCCAAGGGATGGGCCCTATTATTTCATCCTGACCTGATCAAAGGGACGTCATTGGGCAAGCACATCCAGGAGTATTCGTTTTTCTCCTATGATGTAAATGAGGCGCTCCACTTGTCGGAAAAGGAAAGGCAGATCGTGCTGGATTGCTTTTCTAAAGTTCAATATGAGCTGGAGCATGCGATAGATACACACAGCCGCAGGCTTATCGCGACTAATATCGAGCTATTCCTCAATTACTGCACGAGATTTTACGACCGCCAGTTCTTTACACGGGATCATGTACACAGAGGGATTGTCGAGCGTCTCGAGGGGCTCCTCCATACGTATTTCAACTCGGAGGAGCCGCAAAATGCAGGACTTCCTTCCGTAGCCTGGTGTGCCGGTCAGCTGAACATATCTCCCAACTACTTCGGTGACCTGATAAAAAAGGAAAGCGGGCAGTCCGCGCAGGAATATATTCAGTACAAACTGATCGATGTTGCGAAGGAACGGGTATTCGATACGAGTAGATCCATCAGTGAAATCGCCTATACCCTTGGGTTCAAATACCCGCAGCATTTTACCCGGCTGTTTAAGCAAAGGGTGGGCAGCACACCATTGGAATATCGGTTAAGGAATGAAGTGCACCAAAAAAACTAATTCAAGCATATGACCACCATCCAAGTCAATCACCGCGTGTACCAGGTTGACGCTGACGAAAACATGCCGCTATTGTGGGTGCTCAGGGGCATTCCAGGCCGCAATGTGGGTATTGCCATTCTGGCCAGCGCATGTCGGCGGCGGCATTGCTCAGAGAAAATCCTCATCCAACCGACGCCGACATCGATGCATGCGAGAAAACCGCAAGGTTTGTTTCGAGGTGGAAAATCTGCGTAATATGGCAACCTGCCAAAGCGCTATCGTCTGAGGCGTTTTCGAAGAGCTGACCTACACGGAACACCAGCACATAGCGCTCCATCAGCTGCGCGAACGCATCCTGCTTTTAATCGCCAGCGAGACCGTCCAGCTATCGCCCGAATGACCCTTTCCACCGGGAGAATTGAACAAGATCCCCGGAATCACTTTTCGCATCCATCAGGGAGCGAACCGTGCCATTCAATATAACTTTGTTGCCGATCATAGGCCGGAATTTTCGGGGTGGGTCCCGCGTCGACTAATAGCGCTTCTGGCTCCCCTAACTCAAAGCGGGTCACTAATGCCGGGCTTAAATAACGCTAGCCTTCCGGTTCCGAATTTCCAAAGGCCATATCCTCATCACGTTGGAAGGCAGCCACCGGATGTTTTAGAAGATTGGCATTGGCAGGTGCGCCATCATTTGGGGCTATCAGGATCGGAATCATTCTTATATCCATTTCCTTTCGAAGGAGACGACCGACACTGTTTTCAACCCAAGTTTGTAAAAAAAAAGGGCGAAATAAAAGCCGATGCAAAATAGAGAGGCAAAGTGAGCAAAACAATGACCAACCTCAGGCAAATCAAAAAACTTAGTCACGCATCCATTTCTGGTAAAGATATTTCTACCAGATTATCTGACGCATGTCAAAAATCCATATGACAGTCTTCTCAAATATTTTTGTTTACATTTTTGCTTATTGAAAGTGCTTGTACTGTCATGGAGAATATCATTTTTTGGATTAGGCTTTTGCTGAAAATCTTCAACACTGTTTACCCGGTTCGCTTTGATGAGTTCAGTATCCACATTTGGCATTAGAATGCCTAAGGCGATTAATGCCTTCAAGGTATCAGAAAGATCAATGAATAAACTCATCTTCACATTGAAATTTCATTGGTCATTTCTTCAACCGGACACCCATATATAAATCACTCAACATATCGCAAGGTTCAATGCCGATTGCCATTGCAATAATACATATTCTTTGGGCGCGCAAATGGCTATTTGGTTCCAAAAAGATAGCATAAAAGGATACTGCTGAACGAGGCATGAATCCAAAATTACCTATTCCTTTCCTCCAACAATTCCTGAATATCATTCCAAAGAAAGAATACCCTCGACCGTATTTTTTTTGGCTTCAATTTCCCATGCCGGATCCAATCGTAAATTGTAGGGGGCGTGATGGCAAATATTTCGCAGACCTCATCCATTTTGTAAAGAGGTTTATAAGTCAGCCCAGCGACCTTGAAGTTCGGCGCCACCTGTTTCGACGCAAATCGTTCCAGCTCCTCCTTTATAGCGATTCGAACCAATTGTAAAAATTGGTCCGGCTCCATAGGAAACAACATAGGTGTGCTTTTCACGTTTTCCATATCCTCGCTTTTTTCAGCATCCATCAATCAAATACACCAAACTGCCGAGCACCGGGTTGTACGACGGCACATAGCCGATATAACCATAAGTTTTAAGGTCCCGCATCCCCCGATGGTAGGTGCCGAACCCGGAGATCTTCGCTTGCTTCATCAATTCTTTTCGGTACACATAGATCGGCATAGCATATTCCTGCTTCCGGTAGAAATAGAGGATACCGAGGAACAAGCTGATATGGGTGGGGCCGATCCGGTGATCTTCCCCTACCCTATCCATAAACGAACATATGACCGACTGCAGACCCATGCCGACCTATTGCAGCTTTTGTTTTTGACGCTGTTTTTTAGCCGGCTTTTCGTCTTCTTGCTTTACTGTTTGGGACTTTTTTTTTACCTCCTGCTTAGGCGCCTCCACCGTTTCTTTTTGCGGCGTCGGATTCTTTTGCTGCTGCTGTTGTGCTACCCGCTCCGTCAATTTTTCGGCCAGCTCCTTCCCAATGTATTGCTTTTCCACCAGGGTCTCGGTAGGCAGGCGCTGTTTGTTCCCGTCATAGACATTCAGCGAGCCGAACGTGATATTCGGGGAGATATACAGCCTTTCCTCTTTGCCATCCGGTCCGACAAACGTAGCTTTCTGCAAGTTCCCGCGATGCAGCGAATCGATAAGGGATTCTTTGTACTGCGGATTGGCCAGTTCCTTGATGGGATAATGGCTCAGCGTCTTTTCCAGGTCAAAGCCATAATTGGTATGATACTGCTTCATTTCATAATTGCCATTGTTCATAGTATTTTTGAAATTGATCTTCACCCAAGCCTGATACTCGTGGCCCTCCTGGTTCACGAGGTCCTTAAAGACGGGACGGCCGGCCAGCAAATTGTACGCTTCCTTTAATGTGTATTTATTTTCCAGCCTTTGAGTTGATCCGTCTTCGGCATCCTGCGCTGGTTTTCGGTGGGTAAGATAAAAAGTCTGCGCGATGGCGTTCGCCTGGCCTTCCTTTTGCAACCGCAGGTCAAATTTGTTGAGAAAATAAAAATCAGACGTCGACGATTTTTTGAGGTGCAGGGTCGCCTCGACCCGGTCACCGTCATACTCCTTTTTAAAGGGGTGTGCGATCTCGGGCAGTCCCCGTTCCATCTGTAGCTTCAACTCCGGAGTAAATGCTTCTGCAAATCCGGTGCGCTTTAATTGATTTTCATTAAAGGTCATTGCTCTTTCTTCCATGATGATACTTTTTTTACAAATGAGTAAATCGACAGGTGCCATTAGTTCATGGACCTTACCTTCAGGATTGTTTTATAATTGATCGGCAACTTCAACGACCGACCGCCGCTGCGTTCCGCAATCTCCAGCCACAACTCCTTATCCCGAGGGACCGTGAACAGGGGATAACCCAGCGCGAATGTTTCGGCGGATCGCCCCGGGATGCCGTTGGGCAGGGCCGTGTACACCGGTTCAACCGCCGTCGCCTGGATGGCCGTTCGCCTGGCTTTAGTGCGCTCCTGGATAAAAAGGCGAAGATATTCCGGAGCGTACGGGATCTGTGAGGCATTGCGGAGGCGGAGGGTAAACCACAGCAGGCTGTCTTTCAGATAAATCCCTTCGACTTGGAGGCGCATTTTTTCACTGTGTACCGATACGTGTAGAAACCCTTTTTCCTTGGTCAGCGTTCCCGCATCTTCGGTCAGTGTAGCTTGATCTGCGGGCAATCCCGTTAACATTAGCAACGGCTTGTCCGGGTACTGGGAAACCGATTCGCCTGCAGGTGCCGGAACTACCGCAAAATTGAGCACGGGCGGACTGTCCGCATATTCCAGGTCGAAGGAATAGAGCCGACCGTCCAGTCCAAAGACCGAAAGATTAGTCGGCGCAAAATGGGGCCTGGCCGCCTTCAGCTCAATCACATTCTCTACGCCCTTCACTTTTTGCACGAGCACATCCCGGCTGACTTTTATACCTGTTCGGATAGCGACCGGAAAGACCAGGTTGGTCATCTTGTGTTCGGTCACCGGCACTTTCTGGGTCGTCAAGGCGGTCAGAATAAACGAAGGGAGCTCTTGCGCCCGGACAAACGCCCCTATAACAATTAGCGCGAATAGCATACATACTTGCTTCATGCGGCATATTTTAATGGGTGACTGATTTTGTGTTTTTAAGTAGGACCTGGTAACCCGCCTTCACCGAGACCCGGACCAACTTGATTTTACGACTGATGAGTGTTTTGGCCGCCTCAATACCCACCGTGGCTGCCTGCCCGGCCAGTGAGGGATCAAGCGCCGTTAGTCCCATCGAACTGATGCCCTGATCGGCGGATTCCTTCGCCACGTCTCGGGTGATCGCCCCAGGAATGTGAATACCGGGCAGCCCATCCAGATCGTAGACTTGCAGGCTGACGGGGTAAATGGCTTGCCGGTACCGGATCGAGGAAACGGTGACCCCCATCCGGTCACCGTTTATGGCCACCAGGCCGTACACCGGATTATCCCGGGGAATCGCGATGCCGCCAATGACCGCGTCCTGGGTGAGCCGAAGCGTGATCGTGGCCCCAGCCACCAGCGTCTGATCTTCAGGGATCACCGCCACCATTGCATTTTGGGCGGTCGGATCAACTTTCTCCGGTTCATCAATCGAATAAAACCCTTCCGTTTCTTCGTACCCTCCGCTATCCGCTTCATCTGAAGGACTAGCAGCCAGATTCGAAAAGGCCGCCGGCTGACGGAAAGGAGTAACCGTTAGCGCTGTGGAGACCTGCGCCGTCGCCGGTATTTTTTCCCCGGATAGGTCCCGACCCGGATGCTGAATCTGAATGATCTTGTCCAGCATGCCGCTCAATTTTTCGAGCTTCGGATCGCTGCTCGCGGTATCCGCCGCCTTGATCTTTTCCATGAGCTTTTCGAGCTGGTTCATCTCCAGCGGAGCGGAGGAAGCCACAGGCGGGACCGAAGCCCCGGGCAAAGACGGCGCAAATCCGGCGGGCACCTCCGGCACGGCGGGTCGATGCAACACCTGCTTTAAGGCATCCAATTGCCTGAGCAACTTATTCGCGTTGCTGTCCTCTCGCGGTACCGCGCCAAGATGATTGACGAAATGATCACTCCCATTTCCGGCCATCCCGGGGAACGCCTGACTCTGGGGCAATAGCTTTGCCGGAGGAGGCGTATTGAGCTTGAGATGATAGGGGTCCTGCTTCATCCGTTCCAGCAGTTTAGCGGAATCCTCATCCGCCTTTTCATAAAAGCCCAGTTTGTTCAGCGCGGTTTCTTTTTTGGCAAAATGTGCCGTTGGCAGTGTCATGTTAAATCCGTGGCTGCCTGCCACAGCGGTGTTGGTTTTGCCGGTTCCTTTGCCGCCGCCCAGGGCCACAAAGACAATGCAGACGAAAGGAAGGACCAGCAAGGGTAGGATCAGCATCATCTTACGCTTTCGTAAAAACTGTGGGGAATGTTGTGGTTTGGTCATGATTTTATTTTTTTAATGATGAGTGGAATACCTGTTATCAATCTGGGCCAGGCTATCGAACAAGCCGGGTCGCTGGCGCCGGATGGAATCGTAAATCTTTTGACCGGTGCTATCCCTTTGCAAACTGTCCAGCCAGGACCGGAATTCGGTGAGGCCGGGGAGAGAAGACGCATCGGCCGGAGGGCGCACGATGGGTAAAATTGGAGGAGAGAGCGATCGTTGCCCGGCCGGAATGGAGGGACGGGTCTCGTGCAAAGCGTGATAGATAGTCCATCCGTTCCAGATTCCAAACAAGAGTAAGAAGCTGGCGGAGTACAGCTTTAGCCTTACCGGTGAAAGAGCCGTGGCTTTTCGTTGCAACCACGCGCTGATCCGTATGCCCCAGTTTCGTGTTGTAGCCTGCAACGCATCCAACCAGGATGGGGAAGAAGCCTCCTTTTGTTTGTTTTTGAAGAATCTCCAAAACATAGTCCTTGCGTTTTATCTATTTTCGACTTTCAGGTCCCGGTTATCAATGATATTCCAACGTTCGATCAGAAAGCCGTGCGGGTTGTTGTCCGACCGACTGATGTTGCGCAGCCAACCCTCCGTGACCAGATCTCGCGTGACGATGCTGGTCGTGCGGATGATCTTTTGGGTTCCGTAACAGCGGAAATAAAAGGGGTAGCTGCGGGTGTCCAGGGCAATACTGTCCACTGTGATCTCCTGGCTGATATTGCCACTGATGATATTGCCATAATAACCGCTCTCTTTCAGGTTATCATAGAGCCGCTTGGCCGATCCGTCTGCCAGGTAGAGCGCCCTCGTAATATTGGTCTGGATTACGCGCTCGTCCGGGTCCAGCGTGAAAAAGGCCAGGTGAAAGGCTTTGATATGGTCCCTGGCCTCTACGGGTATATTGTCTTTCCGGTCACTGGCGAACGCTTCGAGGGTCTTGCCGCTGGCCAGGATGTAGATCTTCTCACTGGCCGCTGCGATATTCCGGTGGGATTCGTAGGCCATATAGCCGCTGAAGACAAAGGCACATGCAATGACGATCAGGCAAAACGCACGGATTTGCTGAAAGGCGGATTCAATATTTTTTGGTTTGGTAAACATGACTGACGTTTATGTTGCTTGTTAAATATCTCCGGGCTTCGGGTAGTACGAATCGGGTCGCTGCATAGCTTTCGTTTCTTCCATCGCATCTTTTACCGCGGAAGCAATCTCCTTCGCTGCCGTAGTTACCGCCATCGTCGCTACCGTACTTGTCGCATTCACGGCGCTGTTAAATTGATTGGTGGTCTTCGAGAGGTGGCCGCCTATGCTACCGGCATGGATGATATAGTTGGCCACGCTCGGCACCGTGAAATACCCCACGATCGCGAGAATCAGAAAGATCAGGTAGGCCGCATCGGTCGATCCGAATGTCGTTTGTCCCGTGGCCTGCAACTGCGCGATATCGAGTTGCAGCATTTGCTGCTGGATTTGGTTGATCAGCGAGCCGAAGATGTTGGCAATCGGCAGCCACAGAAAGACATTAATGTAGCGGGCAAACCACCCGATCAGGATATGATGCAGGCCATCGAATACCGAGAGACCGAAAACCAACGGCCCGATGATGGCCAGAATGATCAGATAAAAGGTCCGGACCGTATTGATGCAAAGCGCCGCTGCCTCAAACAAGACTTGCAACAGTTCGGAAAGCCAAACCTTGATCGAATTTTTCAGGTTATAGGAGGCTTTAGCCAGTTGAAATTTGATCGGGTTGGAAAGGCTGGACAAGGCCCCGTTATCCGCATCGCCCGAGAGCTGTTCCCATTTTTCCTCATCTCCATTCCCGCTTGACCCGACGTACATCTGCCAGTCGGCCGATTGTTGTAAGGCCGCTTGCTTTTGGGCAAGTAGGTTCGCCACCGCCTGGTTGGAATCGGTCACCAGGGCGGCGGTGCCCGCCACGGTCGGCTGCATCAGGCCGTTGATCGCACTAATGACAGCCGGAAAAAGCGTGATCGCCAGACCGATCGCGAAGGGCCGAAGCAGCGGATAAAAATCAATCGGCTCGGCCCGGGCGATATGGCCCCAAACCCGGTAGGAGATGTAGCAAAGCGCTCCAAATCCGGCAATTCCCCGCCCGACGCCGATCAGCTCTGTACAGTTGACGATCATCGCATTGTAGACCGTGTTCAGCGTCTGCTGCAAGCCCCCGATCTCTCCCGCGAGCCCGCTATCCTGCGCAAAGAGTAAGCCTGGCAATAAAGCGCACACTGCTGTCGTAATCATTTTCTTCATTCTACACTGTATTATGCTTCACGTCATTAATCATTCTGCGCTATTGCTATTAACGCCAACTATTCTTACACTTACTATGGTTGAATCCCGTATATACTTTTCAGCGTGCGGACGTCGTTTGCCTCCCTAGCCCGCTGGATAGCCTGGATCGATGTGTTGTTATTGAATGTTCGCAGCAAACCCAACTGCCCCGTGATGTCTGTATAGATGCGGTCGATTGACCGCAGCCGCTCCGCGTCCGACATCCTGAGCTGGTTCGCGGTAATCACCATCGCCAATTCACTCAGGCAATTCAGGCTTTGATTGAACAGATTGGTATAAACCGAATTCATGTAATCCAGCTCCTGGATCGTAAAATGCCCGTCCGCGCTGAACTTGCTGTAGGCCGCCTTATACTCCGACACGATGGAATATTCCGCATTGATAATCTCTACCACCCTGCTGTAGTTTTGGACAGCCGGTGAAACCGCCAGGAGCGCGTCCAGAAACGCCTTGTGCAGGTTGAATGTACCTTCGGATATTTCCTTGATGTCCGTGTAGCCGGTATGGATAATGGTATAGGCCTCATACATGTCCTGCAGGATGCTCTTGAGCGAAGCCAGTTTTTCCGTGTCGAGTACGATTTGTTCGAGCAACTGCGGAATCGTCTGCGCCTGGGAGGCCACAGGTCCAAGCAGTAGCACCATCCCGATCAACACCACTGATTTTTTCATACTCGCGTTTTTTTATTGAATGCCGTAAATACCCTTTAGGGTGCTGATGTCATTTCCCTCCTGTTGCCGCTGCATGGTCAACAGATCCGTTTGATTGGTGAACGTTTGCACGAGCCGGTATTGCCGTTTCGTATCCATGTCCAATTGCAGAATCCGGCTCATCCGTTCGCCGTCGGTCATGCCCAGCTCTCCGTCGGTCGTCAGGCTGCTAAGCGCGGCAAGGAGTTCCACCCCGTTATTCACGATACCGATATACAGCTGGTTGATATAGCTGACCTCGGCAGGTTGCAGCCAGCCGCTCCCGCGGTAACCGTTCAGTTTGCGCGAAAACTGACTGAGCATGGAGGCTTCCAGGTCAATGATCTCGGCGACTTCAGCCATATTCGCTACGGTGGGGCTTACCGCCTGGAGCGAACTGTAAAAGGCGCTGTGGAGGCTGAGCTCGCCGCTTTTGATCTCCCCAATTGTATGTAATCCTTGCTCAACGATATGATAGCCTTTTGCCGCAACCTGGAGATAGGCTTGCAGTGCAGCGATTTGGTCCAGCATTTCCGACGTGAACTGAGCGGATGCCCCAAGTCCAGCTACCATCAACATCGCTCCCAGCACGAGTTGTTTCATTGCGTATTTTCTATTGAAGGCCATATAGTAATTTTACTTCATTCAGGTCATTCGCATCGGTCGCTCGCTGCATACTGAGGAGGATATTTTGCTGCGTGAACTGGTGCAGATCGCTATAATTCTGATCGATCCGGGCTCCCGCCCCGTCAATGATTGCGAGGCGACTGCCATCGCTCATCTGCGTCACCAGCGCTGTGATCACCATGTCCAGTTGCTTCAGGTTTTCGATACTTTGGTTGAGGATCCCGCTATACACGCTCCCGATATAACTGATCTCCTGCGCGCTGAAATGATTATCCTTTTGGATCGCGGCCCACGCCGTCTGGTAGTCTTTGACGAGCTGCGCCTGCTTGTCGGTGATGGACACCACTTTGTCATAGCTCGCCAGCGCATTTTTGACCTGCAACAGCTCTTGATAATACCCCGAAAACAAATCCTTTTGTTGCTGTACCCAACTGGTGATGTCTCCCAACTGCGTCTGCGCCATCGCATTTTCCAGAGCTTTCTCTGCGTCCTGCAAATTAATTGTTGCCGTTTGGACCTTCTGAATTCCGAGGTCGACCGCCATCAGCGCCGCCTTGACCACATCCTCGATGATTTCGATAATCTGCGCGTCCGCCCGGCCAGCCGGTAGTATCATGAAAGCCCCGAAAACCAATAATCCAAATAGTAATCTTTTCATGTCATCTTCTTTTTTTATCCGTTTTCAAATCGGCCACCAGCGCCGTAATACCCTTTTCCACGCTGCCATACCGAGCCGCATACTCCATCACCATCACCTTTTCCTTCCCTTCGGTCGTATAGGCATAGTATTCCTCCGGTGAGGGCTCGAACCGGAAGACCTTTTGCACCTGCCCGCCCAGCTCCAGGTAAAACTCCCGGTACCGGCGCCCCGGCTCATTGGCACGGTTCACCGAAAAGAGCAGCGTCTTTCCCTTCTCCGACATCCCGAGCGTCGCCTGCAACGCATCGAACTTGTTCATGAACTTGCGCATATCCATCAGGATCTTGATATCCGAGTTGCCGATGATCGCCTCTTTGATGATCGGGGAGCTGACGAGGTCGTCGATCTCTTGGGTGACCACGATGGGCACACCATACAGCTTCCGGAAAGTCTTCCAGGCATATTTCATGAACTGCGACATGCCCGCCTGCATCATGGGTTTCCAGGCTTCCTCGATCGCGAAAGCCTTAAGGATCGCGGGGATCTTCCGCATCTTGGAGATCGTCAGCTCCATCACGATCAGCGAAACGACCGGCAGGAGGATGGGGTTATCCTTTATATTATCCAGCTCAAAGACAATGAACCGCTGGCCGAGCAGCCCCAGGTTCTCGCGGGCATTGAGCAGATAGTCAAATTCCCCGCCCTCGTAGTACGGCCGGAGCACGTACAGGAAATTCTCGATGTCGAAATCCCGGTCCTTGACCCGGTGCTCCTGCAGAACGGTCACATAGTCCGATTGCAAGTACTGATAGAAGCTGTTAAAACAAGGATAGATCGTTGCGTCGTTTTCCAATTGCGCATAATAGCCTTGCAGGGCGTTGGACAGCGCCACGTATTCGCTGCGGTTAAAGGTCTCGTGTTCCTGCTTCCATAGCGTGACGAGCAACGCCTTCAGGCTCTCCTTCTTTTCGGTATCGAGCACTTCTCCTGGCGCCAGGAAGAACGGGTTGAACCGGATCGGATCGGTTTCGGTGTAGGTGAAATAATATCCACCGACCAGGTCACATAAGCCTTTATAGCTACCGCCGATATCCACGATCACAATATGAGCGCCCTGGTCATAGAGCGACCGGAAAATATGATTGCAGAGCATGGATTTGCCGCCGCCCGATCCGCCGCAGACGAAGGCTCCCCGGTTCGTGATGACATTATTCGCCATCGGCCCGTGAAAAAGGTCCATCTGGACCGGCTTGCCGGTGATCCGGTCACCGAAACGGATCGTGCTTGATCCTTCCGAGGAACGGTAAGGGCTTTCCATGCCGACAAAACACAGCGCCTGCTCAGCGAAGGTATCCACCGTCTCGTTCATCGGGAAGTCGCCCGCGTTGCCGGGGATGCCCGCCCACCAGATCTGTGCCGCGCCGACCGTTTCCTGGTGCGGGGATGCTTCCATCTGCGCGATGGCCGAACTGACGCGGTTCTTCAGGTTCGGTAGCTCATCCGCGTTTTCCGTCCAGGCGAGCACATTCGCATGAAATTTGACCGGTAATCGCTGTTCTTTGATCGCCTCATTCAGAAAGGCGTTGACGCTGTCCTGCGCAATGGTATTCTCCCGCGACGCCTTACTGAGCGATTGCAGTCGCAGGCGTTTGGATTCCAGTTTTTTCAGGGTTTCTGATGAATCTTCCAGAAAGATATATTGGTTGTAAATATGATCGCAGCGCAGCAAAGGCCCGAGACCGGCGGAAAACCCGATGGGAAATTTTGTCTTGTCGGTGGAATATTGATCAAAAGTGATTCGGGGGCTGCACCAGCCGGGCAATTTCTCCGCGTCTGCGAGGGTATATAGCTGGCAGTACCGGTCTCCGATCCGGATGTTCGGCTCAAAAGTAATATCCCGGATGACCGGCGTATCGCTCTTCCCGGCCAGAAAACTATATTGCTCCAGCAGCCCGGCTTGCCGGGGGGTGCTCCAAATATCCTCTTCGGCAAGGCGCCTGAATTGCCACTGTTTGCCGTCTTCCACGATCCGCTGGAACTGACCCACGCTATCCAGGAACTCCCGGACGGCGGAAGGGTTAAGCGTTTCTTCGGGTATCAGATTCTTTCGGAATAAACTGGAGGAAGCTGAACTGGCCGCTTTTCGTCCGGGCGGCCGCCGGGTAATATAACAATAGGCCCGGTGGTCAAGATAGAGCCTCCCTTCAAAAAACCGGTCGCTGGCCTGATCCAAAAAGCTCTTTTCGTTCCCGTTGTGACCAGCCGCGTAACGGGCGCCCGTGTACCAGTCCTGGAAATGAAGGACGCAATTGGCCGGTAGTACCTTGATCGCTTTGACCAGCGTTTGATGGAGATTATCATAATCGGTGACCGATAAGGTGAAGATCTCCGGCTTTGTTACCGCGAATGCCGTGGTGTAGTCTCCCATCTTGGAGACCATACAACCTTTTTCCATGCCCCAGATGGGCAAAATATCCGCCAGTTCTCTCTCCATCGCTATTTCATTTACCTCCTCAAAAATTACTCAAATAAAGCCCAGGCATAGACATACCCGGACGTGTTAAACCTTTTCCTATGAAAAACGTTGCTGAAACAGCTGTCTTGATCTGGAGTGCAGCACGCTCGGAATATGCTGCTTTGCTCGACGTTTCATCAGCCCGTGTTCGCCATACTGCCGGCTCATCCGGTATACGCGTCTAATGCCGGCCGCTCCCAGTCCGCCGACCACCGGAATGCAGAGGTAAGCACTGACTCCGGTGATATAAAGTACGGCGAAGACAATCATGGCACCGACCACTACTCCGCCCAGCCACCAGATGTACTGCGCTTTCAGCCCCTTGAACTCTACACTTTTGTTAATCCCCTTGTTGATGGGAAAGGTGTTGCTGGCCATATACCCCCGACGTTAAGAAACTCCAAAAAATGCTTTAAGCACCGTAGCGACGATCACCAGGAAGATGCAGCTCCCGAACCAGGCGGCAGCTACCTTTGACGTGTCGTGATCGCCGTGATTCCACTTTTGATAAACCTTGATGGCTCCTATCAGCCCCACGATCGCCCCGATGGCATAAATCAGGTTGCACCCGGCATCGAAATACCCGGCGATCGTGGAGGTAGCCTGGGTGATCCCTGCGTTGCCGTCGGCCGTTTGAGCATTTGCGTTTACACTCATCGCCAATAGTAGAACTGCTTCAACGAACGCCGCAATTACTTCGGGCGCTATTCTCTTAAAGCCTCCTTCTCTTCTGCTTCTCATACACACTGCTTTTATAATAAACTGAATAAATAAACAACTTCGTTGACCTGTAGCCGCCTGCCCCAATCTTCAATTACCGTGGCGTACGGCGGAGGCAGGCTGGCGTACAGGCAGTTGCTTCCATTTTCCTTTTCCTCAGCACTCGGTTCTCCTGCACCGGAAACAAAAGCAACTTTTTTATTACTCATTCCAAAGGGCACGGATCTCATTTTCGTCAAGATCCACGGAACAATGATTTTTGCAGTCTATTGCTAATACCTGGCTGATCGAAGGTTGAAATGAGGTCTCCTTCAGCGTGGGATACTTTTGCAGTAACCGGCGTAGTTTCCCCAGCAGGTTTTCTTTGTCCGCCGTAACCCCTTCTGCTTGCAGCAAAGCCCGGATTTCGTCCACCAGGTCATGCACCAACGGTAGCAATGGGTTGGCAGCCGCACCACCGCCTGGCGTAGCAATGGACGACTGAGCGGTCTGGAGTGCTGCGCCCCTGGGTTTCTTCCCACTCAGCCGGTACAACCAATCCTTTCGGTAGTAGGTGACACCTACATAACCGTAATACAGGCCGAGGACGATAACGACGATTAAAATAAATTGCTCCCACGAAATACTACTGCACATGTCGGTTCATTTGTTGACCGAACAAAGATCGATTGGACAACCCTCAACGGTAGTACGAAAAAGGAAATGCATTTTATGAGTTTAGTAGGTTTTCGTTTTAAAACAAGTCGTGCATCACTATATATAAACATCCTCGATCAGCCAAAAAACGGGCGGTTTCCGGTAGGAAAGGACGATCGACAAAATATCGAGTTGGACAGGCGACGGTTTAGGCGACGTTTGCAAGAAAGCCTCTACTGCTATCATCATTCGCGTAATCTTTCCGGGCTTGATGTGCTCTTCCGGCCAACCATACCGCAAGCTCCGGCGCGTCTTGACCTCAATGAAGTGCAGCGTATCCCCTTTACTCGCAATCAGGTCGATTTCCACCCGCTTAAAACGCCAATTGCGTTGCAGGAGCTGGAAACCTGCCCGCTGGAGGTAGCTCACCGCAAGCGATTCACCTATTTTACCTGTTACCTGTTTATTTCGCTGGTTAACTGGCATCGTAATCCATTTCCGGGTTTTGCAATTCCCGAATGAGCCTCCAGACAGCCTCCGGTTCATAACCTTTACCTATCAGAAAATCAGCCGTTTTTTTCGCGCGTCGGAAGGGGTGTAAGCCTTTACCCTGAAAAGAGCACCACTTCTTGTCCGCGAGCCGCCGGAATTCTTTTTCATACCCACCTGGATCTACTTGAGCCAGTGCCTGACGAATACAATAAGGACTAATCTGTCTTTTCATTAACCCCCGCTGCACTTTCTTCTTCCCCCATTTGTTGATCCGGACCCGTTCACTTGCATAGTGGGTGGCATAGTGGCTTTCATTCACCAACCCTTCTTCAATAAGGGCAGCCAGGAGTGTCTCTACCATATTTTTAGTTAGCTTCCAGCCATACAATTTCATTCGTACCTGCTGGTGCGTTCTGGGCTGGTACCGACAATAGTCCTTTATCTTACGGAATACAACCTGGTTAGCAGAAATCAAATAGGTATCCATGGTGGCCTTTTATTGGTTTAAGTATCGGTTGCCATCATTCGCATATTGGGCCTTCATTTTCGTTTTTGCCTTTTTTGTCAAAGGCTTGACTGGAAAGCGGTCGAGCGTCCGGTAAGACAAGGCTTCCGCCAAGTGCTCCAACTGAATTTCCGGTGATCCCGCAAGGTCGGCGATGGTCCGGCCTAGTTTCAGGATCCGGCTATAGGACCGGGCCGAAAGTTGCCATTGATCCATTGTCTTGAATAAGAATCTCCGGGCATGTTCTTCCAGCGGGCAAAAGTGGTCCAATTCGTTGTCGGGCATTTGTGCATTGCAATAGGTTCCGAGTAAATGTTCGAATCGAATGCCTTGGGCGCTTCGCGCCTGGATCACGCGCTCCCGGATCGTGGCGGAGGATTCACCTGGTTCAGTAGACGCCATCAGCTCGTAGAACTGCACCGGCTCCACGTGTACTTGCAGGTCAATCCGGTCGAGCAAAGGACCGGAGATCCGCCGACGATACCAATAAAGTGCCCTCCTGCTGCAGGTGCAGGGCCGGCCGGGGTGACCGAAATATCCGCAAAGGCAGGGATTCATAGCGGCCGCCAGCATGAAGGTAGCGGGATATTCGACCGACATTTTCGCCCGCGCGATCAGCACTTTCCGATCTTCGAGCGGCTGACGGATTACCTCGATAGTACTGCGCTTGAATTCCGGCAATTCATCCAGGAATAGGACACCGTTGTGGGCTAGCGAGATCTCGCCGGGCATCGGAACCGCTCCTCCGCCAACCAGGGCCACATCGCTCGCCGTATGATGAGGGCTACGGAAAGGCCGCTCCCGGATCAGGCCGGTCAAGGGTTCGGTGTGATTGAGCACGCTGTAAATCCGGGTGGTTTCCAGAGATTCCCGCAGCGTCATGGGAGGTAAGATGGAAGGAAGCCGTTTCGCAAGCATGGACTTTCCGATCCCTGGGGGGCCGATAAGGAGCGTGTTGTGCCCGCCGGCGGCAGCGATCTCGAGTGCCCGTTTGACGCTTTGCTGACCGCGCACGTCTTTAAAATCAATTGTCCGGTCCTCAGGGTCCGACTGGCGAAGTCTTCCTATGGCAGGCTCCAGCGCGCAGTCACTCGTTATAAAGCTGACCACCTCCCGAAGGTGGTGAACGCCATAGACCTCGATCCCCTCAACGAGTGACGCTTCTTCTGCATTGGGCCGCGGAAGGACGATACCTTTGTATCCGTCCTGAAGTGCCTGATGTGCCATGCAAAGGGCGCCCCGCACGGGATGAAGCATGCCGTCAAGGCCAATCTCTCCAATAATAATGTAGTCCTTTAACTTATCCAGGTCCTCGAGCTGGCCGGTGGCCATCAAAATCCCGAGCGTGATCGGCAGATCGAAAGCGGTTCCACTCTTTCTGACGTCGGCGGGCGCCAGGTTGATAACCAGTTTTGTGCGGGGCATCTGGTAGCCGTTGCTTTTGATCGCTATCTCGATCCGGGAAAGACTTTCTTTGATGGCGTCATCGGGCAGTCCTGTCAGCTGGCAGCCCAGGCCGTTGCTGACACTTACTTCTATTGTGACACGGAACGCATCTACGCCGTGTAGCGCGCTTCCAAAGAGTTTGGCGAGCATATAAATGATTTTGGATCAATGGATGTGTTTACCGATCCAGGTCGACGAGGTAATTGACCCGAATCATGGTCATGGAGTGGGTCTGGCCGTCCCTTCCCTGAAACGTCCGGTATTCCAGTTCGCCGCCGACGAGGATATGGCTACCCGTGATCAAATAATGGCGAATTTTATCGATCTGCTGCTTTCCCCATAGTTTGGCCGTGTGCCACTGCGTCTCCTTGACAGTCTTTCCCTCCCTGGATTGATAAATCCTGTTCGTGGCAAGTCTCAAAATTGCCAGCGTGTTGCCGTTTGAGTAATCGTAAATAACGGGGTCCTTTCCTAGATACCCGATCAGTTCCACTCTGTTCATCGATTTCATAATTGTCCTTTTCTTGATGATTTCTGATTGTTAACGGGACAAAGATGGGGTGAGAAAGAAAAAAGAGGTGTGACATCAACGTGTATAAGGAGATATAAACGGGTATACACGTTTATCTATTTGAAGCTTTTGACGACCTTGTACAAATCCTTTTCGACAATGCGATATCCGTAGTTAAAGGAAAAAATGAATTCGTATTGCTTGTACTGGCTGATGACGTGATGGGTATGGTAATCAAATTCAAACCCCTTTTTCAGGAGAAGCTCCCGGGGCACGATGACCTCCGGCTTGTCACCGAGCACGCTTTTGAGAATAACCCGATTTCGCTTTAGGATCGCTAGTATCTGCCGGATCTCCCGGTCGTCGGCGACCTTGATCGCATTGTGGTATTCATTTTTGCATTTTTCCGAACAAAACCGCTTATCGGGCCGCGACCCCCGGGAAATTGAGTTCCCACACTCGATGCAGGTATAGGATGCAACAATAGGTGATGTGTTCATTTTCGACGTATGTTTTGTATTCCTTAAATGGGTAAGGCAGCGCGAGGCTGCCTTACCGGATGATTGGAGACGACCGCCATCTCCAGGCGCTAACTCCCCCATTACCGAACCCCTTCCAATTCCTCCAGGCGCCGAATGCGATTATAGACTAGAGGGTGTGACCCTCTCATCAGTGTTTCAAAGCGGCGAAAGTTTTGTGGTTCCTGCTGCGTAAATAGCACGAGCGCTTCCTTGAGGGCTTTGCTGTAGCCAAGTTGAGCCGCGTAGGCGTCCTGCTTGTATTCGGTAAACCTCGAGATTATCTTCCATAAAAACAGGAAAGGGCGATTTACCAACTTGATTGCCAATATAAGCGCGAGCGTTTCTAGCACTGAGAGCAACATATGTGCAATCCCAAGAATGACCAGTCCTACAATAACAAAAAAAAGCAATAACCTACGCTTGATCTTGAAATGTCTCCTGCATATGCAAAGCTTTTGCCATACTAACTTGGAAATCTCGCTGAGGTACATCGCGGGCAAGTTTGCGGCAAAATACACCCCTGTCGTTAGGCAGTCATTACTTACATGGTGTCCAAGTTCGTGGGCAAGAATGGCTTCAATTTGCGGCGTCTTCATTTTTTCTAAGAGGTCCCGCGAAAGCACGATCGTCCGGCGTCCGGTGGCGAAAGCGTTAAAACCTGGTTCCTCAAGGATCAGCAGTTGAAATGACCGCGCAATACCGGCGAGTTGGAGAACATGGTCGAAATACCCGCTCATTCTACATTGCTCGTCTTTTAGCGGTTGCCTGACTTGCATGCGGCAAAGCATGAGCTCAACTTGCGCTTGTGCTGCTACGAGGCAGTACGCCGACCAACCCAAAAACCAACCAAGGATGGCAAGGGGTGAGAGGAAATGGCCCCAGAATTTTAATGCCTGGATGGGCACAAAGGCCGTCAACCCCACGTAGGCGGCAACCAACGATACCCGAAAGAACTTGCTCATAAAATAGTCATTTAACGGCAATTCGCTTTCTTTTTGGTTTTTCATCCACTGGCAGTGGTTTAGTCGAAACAGTGTCCTTTGCCGTGTCAAGCGAATCGGAAGGAAAGATTAGGGCCAGTCGCTCCTCCCGGGTGAGCGGGTTTCCCGTGGCGTCGCAAATGACGAGTGACTTAAACTTCGGGAGCGCTTCCAGGTAGTAGCTTTCCTGCTTGCCGCATACGAGCATGCTAACCTCTTCGCGATATCCCTGCTGCAAAGCTCTCACCAGTGCATCGGCAGCTGTCGGAATCGTGAGGCCCACGATCGGGAATTTCATCAGCTCTTCGGCGATATCGTAGCCGTAGACATCGGTGTAGTACTGCCACTTGTAATTTCCTTTTGAGTTGGTCTGGTTAAAGTCCAGTTGCACCCAGGCGTTGTAGGTCACTTTGTCTTTATTGCTCAAATTTTCCCGGTAGACCGCCCGGCCACAGAGCAGGTTGTAGGCTTGCTGGATGGTCACCGAAGGAGTGGTATTGCCAAAATAGAAATCCTGTTCGATCGGGTCTACCCGGTTTTCGCGGCTCAGCGAAGCGTGGAATTTCTGTATATAGTATAGATTGACCTTTGCCTCGTCCGCCTCCTTCCATTTTTTCACATAGACCTTGACCTCCAACACCTGTTTGCCAAAGCAGACTCTGTAGGGCAGTTCGAAACTCGATGGCTGGTCCAGGAGCATATGTTGGAGTGCCTCATTCAGGTCCTGCCCGAATCCTGCCTCCTGTAACCGTTTGGTTAAATAACTGAAATTGCTGAAATGCATAACAGGTGATTTAGGAGTGACGGGAGAGGGTTAAGGGCGGGGCAGGTGTGTGGCTTCCGCCGGCATATTGGATACCGCGGGAGACAAATATGATTTCGTGGGGGTCCAGCACACGGGCCTTGCGTTTTTTCAGGAACCGGTAGAGCCGCCCTGGTGTCCAGGGATGGCGCGGCAGGAAAACCGGATCGGCGAGGCGGAGCTCATCCATCAACTGGAGGGCAAAATCCACGCTGTTGAAATGATAGGTCTGGTAGCGCACCGTGGACAGGCGTTGCAGTTCATGCAGCACCGCCTGTAGATCCGCGAGGCTGACCTGTCTTCGCAGGGACGCATGGTAGGCGTGGTAGCCGTCGTCGGTGAGTTTCGCCGGCACGGGCTCGTCAGAAAACTGGGCCTGTTTGGGATTGGTGCGGTAAAACCCAATGTAGCGGACGACGGAGTCCTGGTTGTTGGATTTTACGAGTTGCAGGAACGCATGGCCGGAAAGCGGGTCCCAGGACTTTTGCACCAGCAAGGTGACGGAGCAGACCGAACCGGAATCCGGCAATTCGTTAAAGCCGGTCCAAAGACCCGTAGGCTCTACCGGTATATTGGCAGGTTCGGACACATTACGAATGCCGGTGGTAAACTGGGCAAAGCTGTGCAGGAGGGCCAGCAAGAGCAGCCCTGTCGTGAGGATTGGTCGCATACAGTATTTGTTTTGTTGAACAAATATGCAGCTGCATTCAAGGGACCGAGGTATGAGAAGTGAAATAAAATGTATGAGAAATGAAAAATCAGTGCAGCCAGCCCAAACAAAAGAGGAACAGAAAGAAAATCAGAAGGACGGCGCCGTTAACGATGGCGGGACCTTTCACCGACCGGTGACCACCCGCCAGTCCGATCACGGAGACCAGGAGACCGGCTGCCGCGAAAAATGGTATAGACAGAAAAATCATCATCCCTGAGCTCGGACCACAGGGTCCGATCGGGGAAACGGGATCAATCGCGATCATAATTATGAACAAGAGAAGATAAAACAGGCCGGTGAAGATCGTGACTATTTTGCCTCGCGTCATCCGTACAAAATACAAATTCCTAGCGGTGATTCCTACGCAGATCCGCGGGGCGGATGTTAAAAAATCGTTTAAACGCATTGGAGAAATTCTGCACATCCGGGTAGCCGACGCGAAGCGCGACCTCAGACACGTTTAATTTCCCGTCAAGGAGCAGTTGCCGCGCGTAGTCCATCCGCGCCCGCTCACCGAACCGGAAGAGACTGCAGCCAAAGAGGTAGCGGAAGGCTATCTTTAAGGTATAGACGTTTGTGCCGACGCGGCGGGCGAGCTCGGTCGCGGTGAATTGGGTCTCGAGGTCTGAAAGGATGAGGTTACTTGCCTGTTGGGCCCGCTCCAGGTCAAAGGTCGAGAATCGCTGCACGGGGCGGAGGCCGGAGACGTGGCGAAGCAGGTGGATCAGCAGCTCGAGGCACTTCGATTCATAGAAGGCCGGCGCAACCGCATCAATGAAATCGTACTGCAGCATCGCATTAATGGCGGCAGTCATGCCAGGGCTCAGGAACTGCTCGGTTCCGAGAAGGCTTGCGGGTTCACCACTTTCAACGCGCTGTAAAAAGCGATCAAGCATCGGGAAGTGAGGCGCGAAGGTCTGGAGCAGCTCCTTATGATAGTGCACGTCGAAGGTGTGGTATTCCCCGGTCCGCTTAAAGTTGACCTCGGTCATCACGTGCGGGGTAAAGCTCAGGTCAAACTGCCGCTCGTCCATCTCCAGGTCGCCGATCCCGTCCCATCGGGTCTGCATGCGGTTACGAAAAGGAATGTGCAGTTCTAGGACTGGGATATCGGCGCGGCCGGTCAAAGTCGCGGGGGTCGTGATCGCGTAAGTCGAGTACCACAGGTCGAAACCCTTGCCGCCAACGTGCTGAAAGGACATGTCGCCAAAGGCAGCTGTCGTCACGATGGGATTGGCGCCGCGTAGACGGTACGGTTGGAGGCGGGGAGTGAGTTCGCTCACAAACTGAATGTCGTCGCCGGCGCGGGAAGAGATGGAGACTTCCATACGAAAAGGTGTAATGGGTATATAATGGGGGCTAGTACACCTAATATACGCAAATTTGCGATTACTGTTGGAAAGAAATATCTTGTACACGATCCCCAAACCCTCCATTCGTGAAATACAGTTTGATCATCAGGCTCTTCCTGGCAACGCTCTTGCTCATTGCCACGTTTGTGGACCATCTGCCTTATGGCTATTTCCAGTATTTGCGCTATGCGGCCTTCCTTGGTTTTGGCTGGTTAGCTTATCATGAAATGACGCAGAAGCGCCCGTTCACCGGTGTCATGGCGCTGGCGCTCACCATCCTGTTCAATCCGGTACTAAAAATCAAACTGGAAAAAAGCGACTGGGAAAACATTGACGGCTGTACGGCGATTTATCTCCTGCTATGGCTATTCGTTGGCGGCGTTGTGTACTGGATCAAAAAGAGGCGAGCCAAAAAATCGCACGAAGCATGACTCAAACTGAAACATTCGCAAACATTATTTCCATTCGCTCCCATAGAAGGAATACTTTTCCGTTTTCAGGAAAAAAGGAGATTAAATTCGGCCGAGTTGAAGTATTCCATGACGGCAACTCACTGGCTACCATACACGAAATATTACCAAGCAGTATTGGCACGGCAATTGAACCTCCTCTTTCGGTTTTTCATAGGATATTGGATTTAAAAACGGGCTGGATTTCTATCCGGGCCTTTTTTTTGCCCCAGAGTTTCTGCAAGCATTTACTACATTTCAAAGAGCGATAAAAGTACCCTGCCTTGGGAGACAGGGTCTTTTTCAATCTATGGGGAACTAAAACTCAAAGATAGGTAAATACTAAGTTATTTAGTAAATAAAGATTTGCACATTCGCCTTAGGCGAAGGGCGAGAAAATGTCGGTCAGCTAGGTTCGACGAGGAAAGTGTTCGAACGGAAGAGGTCCCGGTTAAGTCGAAAGGAGCTGAGCCGAAAATCTCGGATACTGTTCGATTGGCTCGTAGGCGCAAGTAGCGATTGGAAAGTGAAAAGAATAGTAATTAGGTGACATCCGGATTCGGAACCATAGATCTGCTCTACTTCGAAACTACCTGAAGTGCTTCTTTTTAACCAGGACGGACAGAAAAATTTTTTTCCAGTATTGTTTAAAATATTGCTGCAAAGATAAGGCGCGGTCAAATATCCAGATTAAACTGCCTTTCTGAAGGATCGATCCGCTCCAACCGCTCGATCTTCTTTCCTTGCTCCCGGGTGATAAAAATCCTTCTCTTTTGGTCAGGGCAGTATAGCGTGATATAAAATGAGGTTGGAGTGCGCTCCTGATGATCTTCGACGGTTAGGATCAAGTCCCTGGATTCAGATGAAAATGCCATCCTAACAATTTTGAATAATGTAATGCCACCTCTGTCGGTGGCATAAATGTTTCCCGAGACAAATGAGACGGTCTGTTCCCGTTGCACACTTGTAGCGTCCAGATAATTCAACTTCCAAATGCCATCATAGGTTTTAAGATCCGATTGACTCCGCAATCGCTCGTAGCTGGCCGATATATTCTCATATTTAACCCGAAAGTCATCGACTTTCCCGTGCAATTCATTGTTCAGCTCCAGGTACTTGGATTCTTCGCCATAAAGATTCACCAGGGCTTCTTCTTTTGCCTTGTAAGAATCGCGCAATTGCATGTACCTTTCCAACGAAATGTTATTGCCCCGTTTGGCGGCTCTTAAGCTCCAGTCCATTCCTTTGGCATCTAAAAAGGCATTAAGGGCCCGGATAGCATTTTTTATCAGGGGCGCAACAAATGTATATCCTATCGCGGCGAATAAAGGCGACCAAAGCCCTGTCCAACCCGTGACAGTATCTTGGATTATTCCAAAGTAGGATTTGTGTTCAGTTGACTGGAATTCCGCCAATTTGTAGAATATCAGGGCTACCGGAACTCGCCAATTGATAATTAGCCAGGCGATGACAAAGGACGAAAAAAATGGGCTGGAAAAGCGGGATCGAAGCTCTTTAAAAAAATCGCCAAATTTATCCATAGAGAACGTGTTTTCTGATCCGTCTAACCGCCGAACTACCTTGCCGGGGCTTCAAACTTGTTCTTAATCATAAGACCATCTAATTTCGTTGTCCACCAGCCAAAAGTGGGAGTGGCAGCCATTTACAACAATGGACGGACGCAGGGACACTTTGTTCTTCCTTATCTTAACGATCCAAAACGGCCTTCTGCTTTCCATTAAATTCACTTCAACGCGATGGCCACAGTGGTCGGGACAGCTGAAAACAACCCATTTTGGTTTTCCGGCAGCGCCAATGACGTAGATAGCGTTCTTCAGAACCTCTGGCAAGTCCGTAAAGGATTGCACGTAAATAGTACGAGGGTACTTTATGGTCGTACCTCTTCTATTCAGGCGATTCCACCATCCAGAAAGTTTCTTAGGCATGGTCAGGTCTTTCAGGTCGCCAAGTTATGTCAAGGAGCGGAACGACGTCGCCTCTCATAATGTACGTCTCATCTCCGCATATACAGTCTTCCTGCGATTCCCTCCTATTGGTTCGAGTTCTGTATTCATCAAAGAAAACGATAACCTCGTTGCTTCGGCGGTCTTCGCCTAGAAATCCAGTGAGGCGATGCAGTAATTCACAGATAGCGATCGTTGCAATTCCGGTTGTAAATGGTATCACTGATGGAGAGGGGGTGGCGAGTTCATCAGCATACCCGTCTCTGACCAACTGACGGAATTGCTCGGGATCTGTTTCGGCAAGCGATTGTTCCCTCACTCCTTTCGGGGTAATTCGCTCCCGGCAATACAAACAAGCATAGCCGGCCAGCAGGGTTGTCACCCTTCCCTGTACCGATTGTATGGTCCCATTTTCGGAAATAATTTTTAAGCCCATATCTATCATCGGGATGCCATAGTATACCGCCATTCGGCACAAGATCGAACGACCCCACTGATCATCCGTGCAGCCAAACACGATATCCGCGTTCCTCAGCGCGGCGGCTGCCGATTCAAACGAGACTGGTCGGTTGATCGTGGTCAGCTCTGTACCGAGCCCAATCTCCCCAATCGATCGCCGTACAATACCGACCTTTTCTCCCCCCGCATCGCTTACTCTTGATCCGTACACCCGGTTCACATTGGATCTATCGAACAATTGTCCGTCGATTACTGTCAGCGAACCGACACCAAGGCGAATGAGTTCTTCAATGACAGCCGATCCGGTTCCGCCAGCGCCGACCACGCCTATATGGAGTTTCCTCAGAAGTCGCTGGATATCTTCACCAAATGCCCTGACCTGCCGGTCGAAGAATTCGGGGACGGTTTCCTGTTCTTTCGCAAGAAAATGGAACTTGAATCGCTCCCCGATGCTTCGGACTAGGTCCAACGGCCGAGTACTTCCATCATCGAGCCAAATCCTTCCAGATGGCACGCCTGGATCGGAAAAAACAATACTGGCATGTACGCCTGCGGTTCGAATCCTTGTGTAGGCCGTGCGGAATAACATAAGTTCCTCCCGATCATCTTTCGCCGAGTGATCCCTAAATGTCGGCGGATGCGAATGAACAAACACAAAGACCTGCCTTGTCTTGTCAGCGCGTTTCATCGCACGCATGAACGATCGTGACCTTATTTTCATGTGGACCCGGGAAGCTTCTTCGATGTCTGCCTCCTGGACAGGGATTACTTCGCGCACCAGCAACCGTGTTTCCTCCGCTGTGGATCCCATTTTACAGAGTAAATAGGCAGCCGCCTCAACATCTCTATCTTTAAAAAGATGCGCGTTCAGGCGTTCATAGTCTTTTTCCTGGAATGTCATTGAATATCGCATGCCTATATTCCTTTTTCCAGTTCCGTTTTAATAGCCATAATAAATGTCCGCATGCTGTCCTTCCCCACCCTCCAGGCGATGTGCCTGGACCAGGCCTGCCAGCTTTTGTTATTCCAGCTATCGTGTGGCGCTGCCGCCTTCGGCCACTCCCCGTTCGCCAATTTCACATCCGGGTTAGTCCGGAACATGTCGACCGAGGCATTAGGGTATCCCGCAGGTAGGACAATCAGAAGGTCTGACTTCAATGGAGTGTAGGCCGGCGGAAAAACAAAATCTTTCAGGATCAAAAGGAGTTGCTCATTCCACGGTACGATCTCATAGTCATACCCTTTCTCCTCCAGGAATTCCCGGTCTGTGGCCGGGATCTTTTCTTCGTTAGCGATGGCTTCCATCTGTTCCGGGGTTTAGGGTTTTCTGTGAGCTGTAAAAATGGGCCCACTCCTGAACATGATACGGGGCTTGGGTGTTCTCCACCGGCTGGTCATCCTCTTTGCCCTTTTCTTCCTTCCAAAGGTCGTGAGTCGCCGGATCTACGGCGCCCAGCGTAAAGAGATGAGCACCGGTTGTATGTTCAGGGCTTTCATGCTCCTTCCTGTCAATGTAAATTTTTACTGATCTCATGGCTGAAATTTTATTTAATTGTTTGTAATTATTATTTTTCCTCTTTTCGAACACCTTTGAAAGGCTTGCCATCCTCTTTTTGCTGCATGAAGCGGCCCGTTTCACTGTCGCGTTTGACCCACTTGTCGCTTTTGGGATTGTGGGTCTGGCTTCTTTTGCTCACTTCGCCGTTGCGGTGGCCGTCGCCTGGTTTGCCATTCTTTGCCATATAATTAAATTTGAATTTGTTGCAATGTCGTTCGTTGATTGGTGATTACTACCTTCTTATAGGTCGATACTGTCACGCCGTTCACAAAATCCTGCTCGTCATCCGGCGGCGTCTCATAATCGATCGGCATATCTTCCCTGCCCTCATCCCTCAATTCCACGTCCGGTTCCAGTTTAAGGCAATAGTCCTTGGAAAGCGGATAATACAGTACCGAGTCCGGACGGATGTCCAACAACGAGTGTCTGGGAACCACTTCGGTAAAACCTCCCTGTAGGTCATTGATGTTGATCAGGAAGCCCGGGTTGTCCGAGGTCAGCCAGAAATGGCCCGGCCGACGCTTGAGGATCACCCATCTCTTTAGAGAAAGTTTCGCCTGGAACAGGTTATGTATCCAATAGTGCATATTACTGCAGCCATACACGCGAACTTCTGCTCCCTGAAAAAGCTGCGTCAAAGAAATATTCATTCTGCCAGGCGAATACTGCTTAGGCTCGTCATTCTGACAATCGGATATAATCAATTTCGAATACACCAACCATTCTGTCAGTTGTATTTTAAAATAGCTATCCATAATTGGCTCTTCGCGCCTCAGCACATTCATAATCGCCGCATAGTCGGGTGAATGACCACTAAAAAAATGTCGCCCTATCGTGCCATCATATACATGGGCCAGCCAGTCAGTGTCCCCCGAGGACAGCCTCTGCATGCTACCCGCCAGGCGGTTACCAAATTGCATGATCACTATCTGTTCTCCGTTAAAATGAGAAGCGAATTGCTCCACATAGTGCTTGATCCCGCAAGGTAAGGTGGTCCGTAAAGACTGCCATTGCACGGAAACGGGTTTATCGGTCAGGACCAGTTCCCGAACATGTTTCTTGACCGCTGAATGAACATCCTTCTCCCCAGCAGCCGGCAAGGGGGACGACTCAAAGAATTGAATGATCTTAGTATACAGTGTTTCAAAAAACCGCCCGGCTTCCGTATTGATCTGCCTGGTCAGCTGATCGAGCTCCGTAGACGTGACGGCCATATTATCCTCGATTCGAAGCTGATAGGCACCAACGGCAGGAACCGCCTCGTCTTTCCCGCCGATGCCATCGGTGGTGGCGATCTCCGTCAGATAGTCGCACATCTCCTGTTTTCGCCCCTCATAATAACGAATCAGCGCGTCCAGGTCCGCCAGCTCTTGGAACAGCACCGTTTCCCTCAGATAAAGAACAGTTTCGAAAAGTTCCTTGTCGGTGAAGAATGGCGCCATGGCTCGCTCGCCAAACATGTAAGCATGGGTAGCAGACAGTTCCTCCGCACTAGCCTTATAGCTGGTCATCAATTGATCCAGCACTCTCCGGAGCCCTTGCTCCTGCGCTTCTGTCAGTTGCATATTGTTATGGTTTAAATTTGATAGTGTTAAGATGGGTTAATGGTTTCTCTTCAATTGCTGTCGGGCACGGTAGATCTTCATCTTAACGGCGGCCACGGTCGTTCCCAGATGGGCTGCTACCTCCTCCTGCTTATACCCGGTGTAGTCGAGGTAGCAAACGATCCATGTCTGTCGGTCTACTTTCTGGTATATACTTTCCAGCCATTGGCGGTTAATGACATCCCGGTGCAGATCCTGGTGACTGGCCTGGTTCTCGACTTCTTCCAGCGGCAAGGCAGGCACTTTTTTCAAGGGCGGGTGGCAATGATCATAGAGAACATTGTAGCCCTTTTCAAAGATTAGGCGTTCGCAGGTATAGCCATCATATTGTGGCAACCGGCTGTTTTTCAGCGCTCGTCTGGCTGTCTCCTGGAGAAGGTCCTTCACTTGTACTGCCCTGTCTCCCGGAAACAAGCGGATGGCCCTGGAGAATATCTTATCCAGCCTGGGCGTCAGCCGCACGAATTCTTCTTTAAATTCAAGATCTCGCATTTCGTCGAGTGTTAGAATTGATAAAATACCCTCGATCAGCCAGCGATAAGGCTAGTCGGCAGGTTGATTACAAACCTTTTTGACCAACACCTCAATAGTATAAACCGGGTGAGGCATCAAAAAGTAACAGGGTGCGGACTTCTTCGCAGTTGGGGATAGACATTTCAGTACACAGCAATCTCCTTACAGGCACACGTCGTGTGTTCAGGATGAACGCTTCGTTGGGACAATCGTATAGCAGTTTGACGGCAGACGCGTTTTCTTTTGGGTGGGGATCATCATATAAATTTACGCTAAATCCTTTAGTATAACCACTCGAATCCCGAATTTTTTTCTTCTCCGGTGGCTACTTTATTGGATAAACTGGATGACAGATCAGAAGGTAACGGATGATTGAAAAAATTTCAGAGAAGTTTCTTCATTAAGGCAGAGAGCGGATAAATTAGTGCAAATCTTATTGGTTTATAAGACATTAGGAATTGCCCGTTCCCGTTTGTCGGAAAAAAATAGGAAGACCGCAGATCTATATATCAGGGTAAGTGCCGTTGAACAGGCCGACAAATGGTATTCGCAATGGCACCAGCCCGCGGAAGATACCACAAACCGGAAAACCAGCGGACCTGTTCCCGCTCCGGGCTTTCTGATCTGCCCGGTTTGTGGCTGGCCACTCACGGCCAGTGGATTGCAGGCCCTCCGGCTCCGGTACTACGACTACAGTTGTCTACCCACTTGTCCCTTGCTGGTGAACGACAAAATAGATGATCATTTGACCTACTCCATGTGCCAGGCACCGTAGTCCGAATCGATACCATCCACAATGATCGTTCGATTTTTCGAGTCGGCGATTACTAGAAACTCATATTGGCCTTGCCTGAACGACGTCGATGTAATAAAAGATGCGAACAATTGAGATTCGATATGTTCGTAACTAGCCATCACGATCCCCCGACGCTGGTTTTTACCTTGGACCATAAATCGCTCGGCGGTATCGAGGCTCAGGCTGTAAGAGTTAACTATTCTCGGATGGAAATATTCGAGACTCGTACCGGCGTCCGCAGCATACAGGCTCAGAAAATCCGTGGATTTATTTGTCTTTTTGTAATAACGTACATTGGAGATTCCTTGGCAGACGGGGATATCTGCGTAACCCCGATGAAAATCCGGATTATCCGAATTAAGAAACGCCGCATAGTCGGTCAGGGTTTCTTTTACTATTTTCCGGGTCGCTTTGGCATATTTGTCCAGAAATGCCGCCGGAATAACAGGGATCTCGTCAAGTCTTGAGCGCAGCTTCCTTTTGTGCGGCTCCAAGGCCACCAATTTATCATGCTTGTGCCGGATAGCATCGGCTAAAGCTGCGCAATACGCGATTATACTCAATTTGAGTTCCAGAAGCTCCTCAGTTGGCTTCGCCGCTGAATCAGCGTACGCCCGAATGTATGTTTCCAACGTGTTAAGCAGTGGTTCATCTGCTGCGGTAAATTCCGAGCGAAATTTCGTCTGAGCCGTATTCAATACATCAGGTGAAAAATAATCGAGGGCGAGGGCCTCCGCCAAGCCTTCCGGCGTTTCGAAAGGCCCAGGTCCAGGTGTCGGTAAGTGTTGCTGCTCGTAGGCATCTAGTTCGCCCGGCCCGGCTATATCGGAAAGCCAATCCTGATGGCGCTCTTCCTCTTTGGGAATTTTCCTCATTTTAGTTCATTTATATATATATATAAATATGGAGAGTTTGAAAAAATGGGACTTGTTCAAAATTATTTATTCTGCGTACAAAAGAGAAATCCTGCGGGACTGGTATTTTCCATTGATGCTGGTTATCGGATCATGATTTTCCGCCGCAGCACATCCAAAAACGACACGTTCCGGTACCGGCAGGTCTGCGACAGGCTCAGCATGTTCAAATACTCCTGCAATCGCCGTTCGGCCACCTGGCCGTTGACACCCCGCCGGTGCTGAGCGAAAGCCTTGACGGCCACCTCCGCGTTGTTGTTGTTCCAGGGCAGGCCGTCGTGCTCAAGGAAGGTCCAGCATTCCTGCCAATGCTTGCGCAACCGCTTGGTGGCTTTGGCAGCCAGCTCGCTTTGATGCTGCCTTTCCACAAATTGCCGGCGAAACTGCTCGGTATCCTTCAGATGCTTCGCCAAATGCCGCTTTTTTAGCCCGTAGCGGTCGATTGTAGTGATTACAATCCGGAGCAACTTGCCGAAGGCGACGACGAGTGCCTTATACTCCTCGTCGAATGGGTTTTTGAATAGCTCATCGTTCAGGTCGCGGATCAGGTGGATGAGGCATTTCTGGCGCCGGAACCCGAGTGGTTCGTAGCCCGGATAAAAGTCCGTGACGATGATCCCCTCAAACCCCTGCAACCAATCCTTGAGGAAGGCCGATTCGCGGTTGGGGGTGAAATGATAACAAACCGTATCGGTCGTGGAAAGGACCCAGACATACCCACTCCCTTTCGACAGCTTGACCTGAGTCTCGTCGATATGAATGACCGGGCTTTGCCTGACGCCATCTCGAAGCCGGACAATTTCCGGGCTGAACTGCTGAAACCACTTCTCCTTCCGCTGCATAAAATATAGCCGGTTGGCATAGATGCCAAACTGTTCTTCCAGCAGCCGGCTGATCAGCTCGTGGCTGAGGTGGTAGTTGACATAGAGGTTGACGGCCCAGGCGAAAAGATTGTCGCCGAAATGGACGCGGCGCAGGACGACATCATTATGCTTCATCCGGCAGCGGGCGCATTTGCCCATTCCAGACTGAAATTCGATGACCCATTGTTTGATCCCGGAGCGCGTAAATTTGAGATCGGTCTGTTTGAAACTCTTCCTCTTTTCGCTGTGATAAATCTTTTTGTGGCTGCAGTAGGGGCAGCAAGGTCGGAAGGGAGCAACGACGATCTCGTTCGCTTTTTTGGGTTGCCAAATCACGTGGCCCCGCCCGAGTTTTTTCGGCGGCGGTTTTGGTTTGGCCGCTGCCTTTTTATCCCGGAAATAGATCCGACTGCGCTGGTAGTCAAAATACGCAGCTTTGCTGATGACGTTGAAGTCCTCGCCAAACTCCGGGTTGACGTCAAAATGATACGGGCTGTATTTCTTGATCTCGGTGACGGCGAGGCTGTCGAGCCAGGCTTTCACTTTTTTCAGCGCCGCACAATCGTCGAGGTTATACTGGATCAACTTTTCTTTCCAGCGGTCGTCCCGGGTTTTTTCCCAATCTTTACGCCAGTCGATACTTTTCAGCCCGCTGGCTTCGGGATCGGTCCAGGTAAAGCCGATGTGTCCGGCGAGTTCTTTGAGACCGTTGCTGTAGATCGGCGGATAGACATGCGTCCGGAGATAGCCGAGGAGGTTGACAAGCCGGTCACTAGCGATGGAAAAACCATTTTTCTTGAACGCTTTGCTTTCGTAGCTGCCGTAGTGATAGATGGTCGCTGCAGAATACTTTTCGATAACCTTTCTTAGTTCATCAAAAATCAATCGCTCTTCGCTTTGACCATTCGCCCAAAAAGAAAACATTTGATCGGGTTGATCAACTTGGATGATGAAACCGCCGATCAGGTAAATGAAGTTCTCATCGGGGAGCCCCTCCATGTCCAGGTAGATGGAGACCGGCGTTGCGGGAATTTCCGGCTTGTGGAGCACATAGGTCTTTTGTTCCCGGATCGCGAGGGCCTTTAGCTCATAGAGGTAACGGCCTTGCACGGGCAAAGCGCGGGACCGCCGGCGAGGACGAAATAAATGGGATAGCTGCGTAATAGTGGTGATACCCTTCTTGCGATATTTGGCAAGGGTCGCAGGAGGCATGCCCAAGAGATCAAGAGAATCGCTACGCTCCGTTTCAAAAGAGGGCAAAAACTCAATCTTCATGGGGCGGATGGGCCGGGTTCGGCCGGTTTCTTTTTCTTTTGGATCTTCAGCACTTCCGATTCGAGGTACATAGCTTTAGAGCGACCCTTGACGAGCTGCGGATGGATGATGCCCTCCTGGATCGCCCGGTGGAAGGCCGCTGTGCTTACACCCGTCATTTTCAGGGCGCCTTCTTTGGTCAGGAGCTGGTCCTGCTGCAATTCTTGTTTAATGATGGCACGAAGTTGCTCGTAAAACTGTTCCGGGGTGATACTGTGCAGCAGGATGGTGCCGGGTGGCGTTTGGTGCATGGTCGGGGGTCGTTGTTATAATTCAATGGCCGCCGGGTCGGCGACGACGAATTTCTCCTTTTTGCCGGTGATGAGTTCCAGGGCACGGTTGGCGTAGTTGAAATCCTCGCACCATTTGTGGCAACGGCGTTTCAGTCCGGGTTCGAGATATTTCTGGAAGTGATAGACGTGCTTGAGCATCGCGTGGGTTCCTTTATAGATGTCGATGTAGGATTCGAACTTCGCACTTTTAAATGCCTGTTTCAATTGTGCCAAATCCTGGCGGACGATCTCGGGATTCGGTTGTGGGATTTCAGTCGTTGTAATATTCTTCACCCCTTTTGGAAAGGTGTATGGCTTGGTTTTGGAAAAGGCTGCGGCGGCTTGCTTCGCCGCCTTTTTATCAAATGCTGCTTTATCATCAAGAAACTCCCGATACCGTTCCAGGTTGATGTTGTGCGCCTTCAGTTCCTGCCCCAGCGCGATCACGTCTTTCTTGTTATATAAATACTGATGGCCCCGCTTGATCCAGCGTCGAAAGGCAAATTCCTTCTGAATGAACTTGCCCGCGTTGTACGGGCACGGACCGAGATACTTAGCGAGCTCCCCTTCCTCGATCCATTCTCCCCGCTCGATGCACATTTTCTGATAAAACTTCGCGGCCTGCTGCAGTGCCTCAGCCGAAAACTGCTCCTCCCCTACCCGATCAGCGGTGCCAATGACGATGGAGAGCGTGGCCTTTATGTCCTGAATTTCCTGTAAGATATCCTTTGCTGTTTGCTCCATAACAGTGACCAGTAAAACAAGTGAGCAGGTGGTTCATCCAAAAAATCCCGTACCGCTAAGACAGACGTATCAGGGCATTTGTGTCTGGGACCGCTCCAACTGACGCGCATATTGGACCAGCAAACGCCGCCGTTCCAGATCCGTCTCGGTCTTCAGCTTCCTGTACACGGCAATATAACTGCTGCAGCGGCGGGTGAAGTCTTCCGTCACGATCAGGTCCCGCAACCAAGTGCAAAAGTCACTCAACTCTGGCTCCTTACAGGAATGCATCAGTGCTCTCGTATATTCGACCGTGGCCACATTGGAGGGATGCCAGATGTCCATTTCGATCAGGGGTCGTCCCAGAAACCGGTCAATCCAGTAAGGGTTCGAACAAAATGTCCGGAAAGCGGCGTTCCCGGCCTCCGCTCGCCGGCCGACTTTGAAAAGAACGATGGAAGCCTCAAATAAGAATTCCGGAAAGGCGGCGTCGTCCGGAAAGCTCTTTTCAAACCAGCGGAGATAGGTCAAACCGCCCGCGTAATCGCCCAACTGCACATAATAACCGGGCGGCAGGTAGCGAAGTCCCTGGCTGTCGTCGTAAAAGCCAAACTTCCTTTTTTCCGCCGCCAAAATTCGATGGATGTTTTCGATCTTTCTTTTTAGTCGCTCCGTTTGTTGTAGTGTCATGGCAAGCGTTGGGGGTTAACTAACGGTATTCGATCTTACAAGGGCGGCGGCCCTGCTTAATGGCCTCATCGAGGGTGACCTTGACGATCTTGGTAGAACAGTGGGACAACCCGCGGCAATCCTGCGATTTGTGATACACTTTGGAATACGGGCCTTCGCAGAGGTAGACGTAGTCGACCCTCGGGAGGATCGCCGGTTTGAGACTGGTGACCAGCAGGCTACTAAATACGAGCATTAGAAAGATTCTTCGTTTCATATTGGCTCTGTTTATGGTTTAGCGACGAAATGCGGTTTCAACCGGCTGACGTGGACCGGCCACAACTGGTTATCGGTCATGCAAATCCGCTGGTTGGTCAGGATGACGTTGTCCTGATTGGACGTGACGAGGAATACTTCGTCTGGCAGGAGTTGCATAGGATGCCTTATTTAGAATAGAAGGTACGCGGAAATTTGGTACGGGCGCACCGTGAAAACACCCCATTTTTTCGATGTGCCGCAACAGCTAAAACCCCATTTCATCCAAAAGGATCGGGTCTTATTTTATTTTGCTTGCCTGGTTAAAAAAAAGGCTATACTTTGCTAAGCATAGGATAAGGTTTAATGGTTAATGGTATTTGATTTAGTGTACGGCCCGCGAGGGCCGTTTTTGTTAGCAGGATGTCTAATTCATAAGTATATTTAGGCTCAAATCGAAAAATGAAGAAAACAAATTCCATTGGCTTAGGCGCATCTCTTTCGCTCATGGCGCTTCGCGCCTACGGCCAGTCCGCAAGTTCCCACGACAGGCCGATGGATCCGGTGATCATCGCGGGGATTGAACTTATCGTGGTACTCGGAGTTCTTTATTTTCTGATTCCGAAAAACCCGAAAGAAGAGTCAACTGAGAAAAAGAAAAACTACGTTGGGTTGGTCATTTTTGGATTCGTGCTGTTGGCGATGATGGTCACCAATCCGTCGCTGGAAGATCACCGGCAAGCTGTGACAGATGAATTGGGAAAGAGAATTAGCCAAAGCAGGTCACGAGATCAGGAGTCCGATAACTGGGCACAAATTGGCGCGCAATTCGCCGAATCGATCGGCAAAATTGTCCTGGACCGGATAGTCACACGGGAAAACTATCTGCTTTTCTCTATTACGACGGTGAAAGTAGGTGATGCAAAAAAGGACCTGGGTTTTGGCGTTTTTGGTAAAGTCTGGATATATCGTGATCTAAATTGAAATATGGTAGTAAGGCGTCATTGATTCGCCTTTTACCGTCCTGCAAACCCCGGAGGGGGGTGCCCTCCAAAAAAGCCCATGGGCTGGAAAGCATCACTAATCATCGTGCAGCACCCCGAGCCTGCCGTTCCGGAAGAGGACTTGCTGCGGCGCCTCGGTTTTGGCGGCGTCACGTTCACCGGAGATACTACGCTGGACGAATGTATTCATCCGGGTGACAAATCGCTCAACATTGGCTTCTTCAACTACTGTCTGGTGATCGCCGACGACCACCAGTTCACCGAAGCCCTCGATCTGACCAAGACGCCTGACCAGCTCGTCGAACACGAACGGATACTAACCGCACTATATCCCGAGAGCCAGATCCTTTCCGTCGCCTGTCACAGCGTGGTCAACTACCACCTGTATTCGCTGGTGCAAGGCGGTCAAAAGCTCAGGTACAAGAAGGTCGTGGGGGGAGAGCCGGTACGTGAATTTGGTGAGCGGATCCCGGAGGAGGAAGTCGTATACGGTTACTCCCAGGTGTTCGATGGCAAGCGGCTGTTTAGAAGTACCTATAAAGCAGACGACGTATATGATATGACGGAAGATCAGTTGATGGAGGCTTTTACCTTCGGCGTCGCCAAGCGCTTGTTAGGCGTCGAGATCTCGACGGGGGATGATGAGGAGTTGATGAACGATACCGTTTTTCACAAATACCTGGCGGCGAAACGTAACGCGCCCAAGCCGCCACCGCCTCTGCCGGGAGCAGAGAAACGGTCCGTGTGGGCAAAGTTGTTTGGAAAGTAAAACCTTCGTGAAAAATAACGCTGTGATGAAATTGAGACTTCCCTTCTTAATAGGCGGATCAAATGCGGAGATGGCAACGATATTTTCTTTAATGATCTTTTGCTTTGTGGGATGTACTACCCCGAATATGATCATGAAATCCTGGGTGGGTCACCGGGAAGAGGAACTCTACCGTCAGTGGGGGCCGCCTTCGACGGTGATCGACGAGGGCCGTGACGGTAAAATGGTCGTTTATCTGCCTGACAGCACAAGTAGAAATCGGGGTGAACGGAAATATATTAATGCCAGCAAGCCGGTTGAATATATTACGCCAAGAAACAACGAATATAAAAAAGCAAAAAGACTCTACATAACGCCCATGGGAACTATTTACTCCTGGAAGTGGGGATAGCAAAGTAGCATGGGCTGCGAATTCAGCGGGATTGCAAGAGGTGTTGGACCAGGTGCAGCAGATTGTAGCGCGGTTTCCAGCCCCAGTCCGACCGGGCCGCACGATCGTCGAGGCTTTCGGGGCCTGGATGCTCAGGGAGGTTCCAGACCTCAAGGCCTGCAGCGGCGTGATAAAAACGCATTTCTGTCGTAAGCTCTGCCACAGAAATGCTGGTTCCGGAAACGTGATAGATCCGCTGGCGGATCGCTTCGGGTGGTGCGAACAGCAGTTCCAGGGTCGCGCGGACGGCGTCCTCGACGTGGAGGACCGGGCGGCGCTCGTCGGAGATTATTTTCGGGTTCTCCAGCCGGGCCGTGGCCTTCGCCGGCCGGATGAGGGCGGGAAACCGGAGACACCGCACATCGACACCATGCTCCCAGTGGTAGTGCCGGCACCACTGCTCGCCCGCGCGTTTGGCGATCGCAAAAAAACTCTGCGTCTCCTGTGGCGCGTCTTCCGGGCATTGTTCTGTGGGTGCGGAAGGACCAAATACCGCGATCGAGGAGGGCCAGAAGACTTTGACGCCGGTGGTCCGCGCGAAATCCAGAACCGCGAGGAGTTCCCGCACGCTCCGGTGCCAGATGACGGAGGGATGCTGGGTGTTGAAGCAGGGAAAAACCCCTGAAAGCAGATAGATGCAGTCGATTTCCGGGCAGGAAGCCAGCGAGGACAATACCTTGGTGTCTTCCGCGGTCTGGACCGCGTCTTCGCCATAAGTCCGCTGAAGTGCCACCATCAGGGCCTCCGCCAAGGGATAATCGGTTCCAATAATGAGGTGGCATGCCGCTGGCATAGGCTGGGCTTACCCCATTGAACAAGCGGGAGCTGAGTTCATCCAAGGAAGGACGGCCTTCTTTTATTCCATGACACGGATTTCTGGAACGGCAAATCTGCCGTTCAGTTACCGCTCTTTAGCGAAGACGGAAGACTAGTGGAAAATGTTCGATACCCTTCGTTGACCAGCCAGCCGGGGTCGACCAGGGTTAGCGGAATCGGTAGCCGGGCCTGGAAGCCCGTGAGGCTGCCTGCGGTCTTATATCCGCCGTGACGCGTTTCGACATGGAGCCGAGCGCCCATGCGACGCACTTCGCGGAGGTCGCCGTAGCGAACAATCGCGTACGAGCCGCCTGTGGGGAGGAAAAAGAAATCGAGTGGTGGTGGCTGGTAAGTCGGGGCCGAGAGGCGGTTCCAGATCCGCAGCAATTGCATGGGTTGAAAGGGAGGCTTGAGGTGGGCGTCGAGGAGTCTGTCCAGCGTCTCCGCCCCTCTCGCGCCGCGACCTGAGAGGAAAACTACCCGGCCTGGAGGATGTAGGAGCCCAGGGGCGATCCGCTGGTATTCATCCCAAGCAAGGGTCCGGATAAAGAGCCAGTCCACCGCCTCGGTCTCCAAAAATCGCTGTGCTGCCCTGACAGAGTTAACCATCGTGACTTCGGGTCGTTCCGGCCGCTGGGAAAGCCATTCCGCGATGGGGGTAGCCGTCTCCGCATCAGCGTCAATAATCACGACCGTCGGGGGTATTCGTTTGGTACCGGGTTTTCCGGGACGCTTGACGAACATAAGCAATCGATGGGTTGAATGGTTCAAAAAATACCGGCCGCGGTAAAGACCGCCCCGGGGTTACTCATGAGAAAACTCCCGGCAAGCAACGCGTCGGGAAGATTTCGTATAACTGGGGATAAAACAACTAAAGGTCCACTTCATCCAAAGCGTCCGTACAATATTTTGGCGCTCCCACATTCATAATTCGGTCTATATTTACCAGCCACAAATGGCGACCGCATGAAAAGCTGCTTTTTCTTCGTGATGCTGACGTTGCTTTGCACCAGGGTGGACGCCCAAAAAATACCGTTATCTACACTTACCGGTTGTATCGGTAAGGGTGAAGCCGTATTTATTGAGTACCTGGAAAAGCATGGTTGGGATCACTCCGACTTTAATGCGGCTGATTCGATTGTGGAATGGCAATACCGACTAGGTGATAATTCATTTCTGACCCTGAACTACTACCTTGGAAAATCCAGTGGCAAGATCTACACCGTTGAACTCGATCTTCTCAAAAGCGAGTATTTGACTATCCTGAACAATTCTGACGCTTATGGACTCAAAAAAGCCGGAATACGGCGAAAGGGAACAGAGATCTATAATGATTTTACCAAAGGGGGTGTTCGGATCGCCCTATATCAATCACCTCAGGGCAATGGAAACCGCTATTCGCTTATTGTCTATGCGTTCAGCCATGAATGACCACTGGTAAGAACCGAATAAACAATGGCCGACAGGTCATTGCGCTTTGGCCAATGCAGAAGATGAGGCAACGTGGCCGTCTTTGCTACGAAAAAACCAGTTGCAGTAGACACTGCACCGGTTTGTAGAAGATCAGCACTGTTTAGCATGAAAAGAATGGTGTTTCGTCCGACCGCTCGGCTGTACTTATTTTTTACCAATATGTCAAAGAGCTAACAGCAAAATTTCGCTCAATGAGGCAAATATCGGGTGGGAAAAAAAAAGCCGTAGTGCACGCGTGTATATAAACCTATACGCTCGCATACACGTGTATACACGAAAGTTATTTGTAACAACAAGTGTTCCTGAAAGGTGGAGGTATAACCGTTACACAACACTTAGATCGGCCCCCACGCCTATTTACAGTACTGATTGATGGTGTCCAGGTATGCTTTCAATCCCCACTCCACCGCTTTCTTCCGGTTCTCACATGCCGCTTTGGTATTTCCACACCTGAATTCAGGTGTACCAAGGCCACCATAGGCGATCGCATCGGTCGGGTCTTTTTCGATAGCCGTTCTGTAGTCCTCGATTGCTCCTTTATGGTCCCCAGTCACTCCTTTTTCAAACGCTCGATTGCAAAAGTTAATGGGGTTTCTTGGATCATATACGATCGCCTGAGAAAAATCGTCAATGGCGCCCGCAGAATCCTGAAGGTGATGCTTGCAGTCCCCTCTATTGTGAAATGCAGACGCATATCTCGGGTTAAGTTGAATAGCACTGCTAAACGCGACCATTGCCTCCCCATATTTCATAAGTTGCATTAATCGAACCCCTTTGTTGTAGTATGACACAACATCCGAAGGATCATGCAAGATTGCCTCACTATAGTCATTGATTGCACCACTGTGATCTTTTAACGTGGCTTTCGCAAATCCCCGCCAAAAAAATATTCTCGCTGCGAATGCCGAGTCAATAAACTCCAGGTCATACGCCACTACGATTGGCCCAGAATGATGCTGTTTAACAGGAATATTGCTCAGTCGAACCGCCATATCGAAATCGGCGATTGCAGCGTGGTAGTTGGCTAAATTGCAATGCGCTAGTCCGCGGTTGTAGAATGCATAGGGGCTTTTACCATTCAAACTAATGGCTCGTTCGCTGTCGGCGAGAGCACCTTTAAAATCGGTTAACTTCAACTTGGATACCGACCTTGAATTGTAGGCCTCATAAAAGTGATTGTCCATTTCTATCGCCTTCGAATAATGGGCTCAAGACGATGAATAATCGCCTGAATTGTAACATTTCAAACCCAGAAAATATTGGTCCTTCGCCGCCTGAGCTCGCGAACTTTGGACCAGTTTTTTGGTAATGGCGAATTGATTGCCAATGTGACCCACTTGCAGAGAGCCAGCTTTAATGATATCATTATCTCCCATCTTTCTTGAAAATTTAGAATGAAAAAAGTGTCGTTGATTGAAATTCAACTTGCGCACCCGTTGCCTTTTGCCGGTGGAGAGTTAAGGTAAGTCACAGCTGCCAAAGCATTTTTTCGATTGTCTGAACAATACTATTACAGGACGCATTTTTAGGTAGACAAGCATCAAACAAACGTTCTTCAAGCCCTTGTTTGGCAATATCATAGCTCGCAACAATTGAAACGACGAGAATTGGTATCCTTGATCCGTATTTTACTTCCTCTAGCCTCACTTTTTTCGCAAATTCGTAACCGTTCAATCCGGGATGATTTATGTCAGTAATGATCAAGTCAATTTGTTCTTGCAGTTCCAGCGACTGCAGGATATGCGCCAAGGTGGGATCTGGATGGTGAAAAGAGGTAATGGCCCACTTTGGTTTTTTAGATAAAATGCAACCGTTTAACCCCTTACAGAAAAGCTGATGATCATCAAGTTGGACAATACTTCTCCTTTCATCCGCCCGCGCTATCAGCCGATTGGTGACACTTAATATGTCCGCCATTCGTGTAATGAGTTCGCCACTGGACTTTACAATTTGGTTATTTTCCACTGGGCAAATAATTTGTCTTGTATTATTGCTTTAATGGCTGACTGTCTTCAAGCTCACCGACCTGCTTTTCAAGAACGATTCGCGTTCGTGTAAAATAGGCATCCCAATCGTCGATGTCACAAATGGTTCTGTACGCCTCGCTATTTCTGATTGTGCCTATCTGTTCTTTGACTTCCTTTATCAGCATGCGAAGTCTTTGGATCTCAATTTCCAGCAATTGAGTTTCCTGGATGGTGGCCGTTTTGCTGACAAAAAAGTTGCCGTTTTCCAACTGTTCAAGTATACTCTTGACAACCGCCAAATCATTACGCTCGTATGCAGCGTTCAAATCCGAAAATATCCTCTCGGCTATTGCCTTCTGTTCATCGCTGACCACATCAGGGTGGCAGAGTTTACTCGCCTTTCGGTAGGACCGTTTGAGTTCTTCACTCTCATCTTCGGTCAGCTCCATGACCTTTTTTTCTAATTCAAATTCATAATCTTTATTGTAAGAGTTGTACTCATTTTCGGCTTCGCTCTCCTGCGGCGTTCCCTTTGCCGACTCCTTTCGATGACGCAAAATTCTCAATATTAGTGCACCCAGTTCCTTGTTGTGCCTGGCAGAAAAATCACCAATCACTTTTTCCAATTCCACCTTTTCGTCGCTCAGCTGCTGCAACTCGGACGCCAAGACTTGTGCTTCTAGGCGAAGAGCTACAATTTTTGCGTCAACATACGAAACTAACTGTTGACGGGAGCCTATAAAGGCTTCTATCGCTTCAACAGCTTTTCCATATGATTTATGAGTAAGGTCGACAATAATCTGTTCCGCTGCGCCATTTAATTCCAATTGTCGTAGCTTAGTAATCTGATCATGAATAGCGGCATATTCTTCGAGAAGCAAAAGATTTTTGATCAGCTCCAAGCGTTTGATTATTTTGGAAATGTCGTTCTCTGAAGCATTAGTAGCCATGGCGGGGGGGTTAAAGGTATCGTATCCCTAAAAATAGTAAAATCCGAGGCCTGGTCAATGGACCTTATGTCGTGAATTAACGGAACTATCGCGAATTTGCGGCGTAATGCGTTAGTCGAAAATGTTCTTTCTTACAAGCACATACTGTTGATTATTAAACGCATATACCTTTAAACCGCCTAAGTACAGAAGAAGAAATCGAAGCATTAGGGGATTTTCACCAAAGATTTAGAAGAAAGAACCAATTGAGGTATGGAGCAAGGACGCAACTTGATAAAAATTTCTAATCGCAGCCTGGAAAGGGCAACAGCCACCATTCACCTTACTAACAAGCTACTCGACTCCCAAAATACGCAGTATATTCCCTATCGAAAAAAAGATAAATGGGGGTTTTGCGACTCAAGCAAGCATATAGTCATTGATTGTATCTATGACGAGGCCCTGCCATTCAACGAGGGTTTCGCAAGAGTCAGGTTGAATAATCAAGAAGGGCACATTGCCCAAAATGGCACACCCCTTAATGCCTTTTGCTACTTCCACGCGGATTCATTTTCTGAAGGATTTGCAGGGGTTTGTACCGCGCCGCCGACAAATTATGGGTTTATCAATATTGCTGGCGAACTGAAAATTCCATATCAATTTTCACGAATACATAGGTTCTCAGAAGGACTAGCAAGTGTGCAAGATAATAATCATGATTGGGGATTTATTAATTCATCGGGCGAAATAGTTGTCGATTTTCTTTATAATAGCGCATCGCCCTTTTCGCAAGGGCTGGCGCAGGTACAGGGTAAAAACTGGCGATATGGGTTCATTGATAAACGCAACAATTTGATCATTCCCTGTAACTATTCGTCGGCGAATTCTTTCAAGGAAGGGCTTGCACATGTCAAAAATAATGGTAACTGGGGTTTTATCGACAGACAGAATAATATAGTGGTCCCCTTTATCTACGGTGGCGGTGGTGGATTTTCGGAGGGGTTGGCTAGTGTCTATGTCAAAGGAAGTTATGGGTTTATCGATAAGGCCGGAGTGATGGTCCTTCCGCCTATATATAAGGGTGTAAGTCCACTATTTTCCAATGGGCTCGCAAATGTAATTATTGGACACAAATATGGATTTATCGATAAACGGGAAGCCGTCGTAATACCTGGCATCTTTGATTCCGCCATGCCATTTGTAAATGGTTTGTCCCGCGTTTCGCTAAATGGTCAATACGGATATATAAACGTCGCTGGAGTTGAATATTGGGAAAACTAAATAGCGCAAGCTTGCATTTGGAAGGCTATGTTAAGGTTCGCCGTATTAATAATTGTCGAATTAAAGAAACTTAATGTCCAGAGATCAAGGGAAAGATCCCAAAATCATTTACGCGATCGGCAACTTATATACTGGCACCTTCGATGCGAACCTGTCCGAAACCAATGTTCGGGAGAAGCCGGACATAGACAACCATGCTTGATGCAGGATGCGTGGCGCTTGGTGTTGTAGCTCTGGCACCAGGCTTTGTTTTCATTCGGGCGATTAGGCGACTATTGAGCTAAAAATATGCTTGATAAGCTTTGCTGCATCCATCAACTCCGGTGGGGCAACGGTATCCACCTCGATGTAGGCACTATCCCGCTGATAATACTTCCTTATAAAACACACGATACATCTCAAATCCAGCTTGTTACATAGCAAAACAACCCGACCCAGGTCAAACATGTTGTCATGCTGAAACAGGCCAAATTGGAACTCAGGAAAGCTTTCGCTGCCTATGAAGAGTACCTTTCTTGGAAATGCATCCGGCGGGTGCTGCTCTTTCTCCGCCTTCAAAATTGACTCTAGCTTTTTGTAAAGCTTGTTCCGGAGGATGTTAAATCTTCCAACGACCTTTCCCTCCATTCTCACTTCGCCTTTGCTACCTATTTCGCCCGTCGGCGCTATATAGAAAATAATGTCCGCCTTGTTCTCTTGCACCAACCGATCGAGGAGCTTCTTAGAGAAAGTCCTGGCCTGGAACAGACCCGCGCCACCAGGGCTGTCGTAATCAATTTCCATTTCAACTCCCGTGGGAAGGCCATTGTAAAAGGTAGCAATTTTCTGCCCTAACTCAACCCTATGCTTATCACTCAAGGGACGCTGCAAATAAATGGATGCGATATACCCGTTCAACGGACTCTTGCCGGCGCCATATTGGTAAAAATCACTCATCAGGCGTTGTATCAAGAAAAATTCTTCCAAACTTGGCAAATAGGGCAGCTTGCATTCAAAAAGGTAGTCCTTACCATTCAGCGTACAATATCCCTCCAGCGCTTGTCCTCCTGCAACCGGTTTCTTTATGGTCGATATATGTGCATCGTCAAAGGTTTTATAGACAAAAACCTCGAAGAAAAATGACCGCAGGTTGATTGGATTTGTCCGCAATTTCGTAAACTCCTCCCAGAGGGCAGGCTCCGACTTGCAATAATTTAGTTGAAGCGAGATCTCGTAAAGCGCTTTAACCGCAGATAGCTGAGTTGGAACAAGCAAAAGCGATTTTATCCAGTTAATCTTGGAAGTGGCAATGTCCTGGCCGATCTTAATTTGAAAGTATCTGACCGGAAATGATCTTATAAAAGTATCTCGAATGAAGTCGAGCTTTCGCTGCTCGAGCCGTGGAACGATGAGGAAACGGGACGCAAATGCGAGCGAGGCTTTTTGGTGCCATTCAGATAAAAGCTCGCGGACCTCCATTCGGTGAAGTATTTGCCCAAAGATACATCTCCAACTGAAAGATAGTGTTGTTGGAATCGTGATAGGATAAGCACGAAGAGAACCCTGCCAATAAAGGGTGATTTTCCCGTTGCTAAATTCAATAATTCTTAGTATTCTGGTCGCTAAAATCTACTTAACATGAAATGTTCAGCTCTCCCACTCATCTTTATTCTATTTCTTCTTGGATGCGCTCAAAAGCCTTCGTCAACAACGACGCCAACAAAAGCCGCCACCGACAGCACCGTGGCGATTCCAGCTTCTTCTTCCAGTACCCCACCCTATGCCGGCCCCCGTTATATACTGGTCCAATCAACAATCACCGCAAAAGGAACCTACAAATTGGACACCTACACAGGAAAGGTGTACCAACTGCAGGAAGACCGGTCTAAAACGGATCAATGGGTGAAGCTGAAGCGAGTGCCCTTGCTTCCCGGCATGGACAGTACGGTGGAGGGCCGCCCCAACTATCATCTTTTTTTATCTACGATCGCTATGCGATTTACGTATCTCATAAATACAAATACCGGCGACACTTGGGAATTGGTCGAAGATCCTCACACGAGGGAGGATTTTTTCAGTCCCATCGCAGATGAATAAAGCAAGATCTTTTCGCCGGAATAATCCGTATTTCGACGGGCTAAGGATGGACTTCTATGCTAACAAAGAGCAACAACTTTGTAGAGCCTGTGTCCGGTTGAACCACCGGAACATAAATCGCTTTCTATTTGTAAAGATTATTGGGACCCTAACTCTGACTCTTGTGAATTTGTTGACGCCTCACCACTTTGCTAGTGGTGATAGAACCCCCGCATTTCTTTCTTTTAGCTATTGAATTTACTCGAAATATCTCTTCGCTTTTTATTGTTCTTTTCATGCCTAGTCCAGGATCAAGGTTTCAATAGCCGCCAATCGTCCGCAAATAAAGGTGTTTTGTAGTGAACGTGCGCTAGCGTTAGTAAGCAGGGAAATCCTGCGGTAATTGTCCGGTAATTGTAGGCAAAGGCTGGCTTTTCAACTGTTATTTTCTGAAACTCCAAGAAATCGGCCGGCAAGGTGATATTGGCCTGATACCCCTCTTTGAATAATTGATGATTCAGGAATTGCAATTCGTGATTGGGCTCTATTTCAGGAAGGTATTTTGCAAGCTGTTCGTCATTATAGGGTACAAAAATAGCCGTGTCCACTTTCGCTGTTTCAATAAACGCCCGAAAGGTCCTATATTCCTCCTCCATATTCAATATGGCCATGTACTCGAGGATCATGCCGAATAAATGAGACGTACTATCCTGATAATACACACTTTTTTTTCTCGTTACAGCGAGACGGATGACTGAATCCATACTATTGTTCCCATCAGGGAGCCGCCCATGCGTCCTATAGCCGAGCATAACACAATCAACCACATTTCGCAAATAGCTAATTGCCGGCCCTTTGTGGCCGTTCCTAATCAAAAAATTGAGTGTCAGCGCTATAGGGATCGAATGGTTGTCAAAGAATGGCCGGCTTATTCCATCGTTGGCGTTCAAGAGCTGAACCAGGTTGGATGTTTGCTGACCGGCCATCGCTGACCGGTCAATGTTGAAATGATCCTCCAACTGGAAATACAATAATAGATAAGACAGGTACTCCATTGAGCGGATCGGGTAGCCAATTTGTTCGTACCGGCCGCCGCTTTCCGATAGCAGCCCATGTTGCAAAACGGCAATAGGCAAAGTTTTTGCAAAATAGTCTTCCAGTACCTGGGCATATAGCCTAAGCACTTTGCTGAAATGCTCGATAATTTTCCGATCCGCTTCCAAACCATTGGCAATTATCCAGTGCCACAGCCGTAAAATGGCATAGGGGATGCACTTCTTTGCCGGCTCAAGGTTATTTTCATCGGCAGCGTACCGATACACAATAAATGACACCATTCGGACGGTCTCAAAAAATAGGAGTTTCTTTCTGGCACCCATGTCACCACCTTTGCCGGCCTTTTTAACGATAAAATCGATCAACCGGTAAAAGTCACCGAAGTCGTTTCCGGGAGTATTCATCAGCACCAACACCCGCTTGAACAGGGTGGTGGAAGTGGCATCTACCAACAAGTATTCATTGAATAGCCATTCGGTAAACAGATCTGTCAAGCGGAATATATCCCAGCGCTCAAAACTATAAGGGGCGACCTCCCCTGGTTTCGGTTGTGGGAATTCACGTTCGATCATCCCATCAAAGGTCTCCTTTACACCCGGATGCATTACTCCATTGTGAGCTACAATGATTTTGACTGGCATCTCATTGAAGCCCGGTATAGACGAATCCTCAAAAGCTCTATCCTTAGCTTCGTATACGGATTCCCTAATGCCGTCCGTTTTGCTATAGCTATCGCTGGTGATATTTTTGTCACTTCCGCCTTTCAATTCGAAATAATACCGTTTCTTTATCCCATCCTCATTTATTTTAACAGCCACTATGTCTTTTCCATATTGGCGCAGGCCCCTAGTCATAGCAGGTGTGCTCACGATAGTGAAATTCATTGCCTCTAGCAGAATCGGGAAAATATAATCCAATTCCTCCCTTTCAGTAAGGGACTCTAAATATTCCCTGACAATAATGTTTTTCATTTATCCGGATTGTTCGTGTAATTATTGCCGGTTGCGTTTTGCTGAAAATCCCATTCAAATTTGTCAGGATTAATGTACAATCGCTTGTCAATCAGCCGGGATACGCTAAACTCCTGTAGTTGCGCCACTTTACCTTGATGACTTTCATAGCCGCTTCCCCGAAGGATTATCGTTTTCTTAGCGATTTGGGCGAAGACGCTTTTTCCCTGAGCCGCTTCCATGGCTTCCGCATTTTGTTCGACTTCAAGCCGGTAGTACAAATCTATGTGCCTAAATTCGTTCAAACGCGGATCGAACTCACTGATGCCCTTTTTTCTATCCTGCTCTTTTTTATATGCTCCGTAGGCCTTTTCAAGCGCGTCAAGTAATTGCTTATCATTGTCTTTTGTAGGATCAACGATATTCCTGACCATATCCACTAAGTTATGGTCATATGCCTGGATTAAGTCAATCAGGCCTTTCTGCAACGCTTGTCGTACGGCCTCAAAAGGACTATTTCGCAATTGTAGAACGAGAGGTAAGATGTCCTCTATATTGATAGGTGTCGGCAGCAGCGTTTCTATGATCCTAATTTGAATCCTTTCTTCTATTTCAACCAAATTCAAGTCATAAACCCCGCCGGATGGGCTCATCAACACTTGCATTCCGGCGAAACGGATTATAGCCAAATCGTCTGACAATAAGCTCACCAGTTCCTTCTCAAACGCTTCCTTGTGTAAAAGATATTGGTACTGAAGCGAATCCTTATAAATATGAATATTGGCTCGAATGCCTGCGTCCAAAAAGAGGGTCCGAATCTGGCGAAACAAATATGCAGGAGAGGTAAACTTGTTGAAGTATTCGTTTAAAACCATTGGATTACCCCAAGCGGTAAAGTAGGGTATCAATTGGTATTTCTCCTCGTCATATCCTGTGATCATTCTCGTGCGCCATATCAACTGGCCGCGAAGTTGCTCGTCAGTTGACTTCGAGAATTCCTTAATTTGCTCGAAACATAATGGCACCAGATCAGCTGGCGTGTTACGATTGTCAATCAGGCGTATATAAAAGACAAGGGCGTTTCGTAGGTACGATATATCTGTTATGGTCTGTTTAATAAGAAAATCAAAGGCCGTTCGGATCTGATCGCCCTCGGTATAGTCAAACCACGTCAAGGACAGCAGGCTTTGCAAGGGCAAATTGCCGAATAGGTTGATCGCCTCCTGCAAGTAGTGCGTTTGAATACCGCGATATAGGCCGTGCAGCAGATTGGGCAAGTAGCCGTCCGATTCAAATGCCTTATGGATACTGCCGTATTGGTATAACTGATCGGCCGCTTTGGGATTAATCTTTCCCAGGTTTCGAAGGGCCTCATATGCTGAATCTTTAGTACGGACCGACGCCAACATATTCACAATGGTTTCGTGCCGTACCTCCGGGGAATCGGATAAGTAGGCAAATGCATTCATGTACGCAAAATCCAGACTGTTTAACCACGGTTTTTGCTCCCACTCTTCCTCTGTGACTGAACGCACAAAATGCGTGACATCAAGGTTATATTTCTGATGTAACCACACAAGCAGGAAGCTTTCCAGGTGAATGATGAGATCACTGTACCAATGGAGATTAAGTTTGGGCTTTCTTATTTCCTGACCAAACCGGTCGGCAAAAGCAAAGCAAGCCTCTGGGTCGGTTAAGGCTTTTTCCTGCAATACGGCTTCCGCCTTTTCCAGAAGAACCGAGCCAAATACCAGATTGGAGAAATCCAGCTGGAATATTTCCTCCTGATCATTACCGATTAAATTAAATGGCTTCAGCTCACTATATTCTGCTTGGAATTTCTCCTTGTTAAAAGAAATCTTCTTCACTGTAATTGAATGATCTATAAGTGTTTTGAATGCCGCGTAAATAGGAGGATTCTGGCCGATGAAACTGCGCGCATCGTCCACGGAAAGAAAAGGAGGCGATGACATATAGGCAAATATTAAGGTTAATGGATAGCCGTGCGAGCCGGTCTTGAGTACTACGTCGTATGAAAAGCTAAGGTACAAGGAAAAGTCAACAGTGCTTATTAGATGCAAAAACCGGGGTCAACGTACTTCCCCTAAAGAGAATAGAATTGTCAAAAATTGGCGTATCGGTCAAGTTTTATTCCCTGAATTGGGCACAGAGGACAAAGATCAGGTGCGAAACCAAAAAAAGCCTTCGTGTATACACTTTTATACACGATTATGCTTTAAACTTCTTGGTTAAGACAAACCCACACCAATCAAAGAATTGACTTCTCACAATCGTCCGCCCTCTCTCCCGTCATCCGCTTCAGGAGCGGGAAACGCGGGATAAGAGGGGGAATTGGAAGCAGGCCGCCGCCAGCGGCCATGCCGTTTAACCCGCCGATCCCAACTTATCCAGTATGCTATTGACATCGTCTGTGATGTGTAGTTTGGCCTCGGCAAAGCGGGTCTCCGCCTCTTTTTTCGGTGACCCCTTTATAGCCCACCGGATATCGAACTCAATATCGCTCAGTTCGGACTTCACGCCGGAAAGCAAGTCGGCGCTGCGATTGCCTATGGCCTGCAGGACCCGCTTGTAATTTTCGTACGAGGACATGAGCTTCCGGGCGCTCTGCAGCGGGTAGTGCAGGGGCAGATTGTCCCGGATCGCCGTCAGCTGGATCATCACCTCGTCTCGCTCCATGGGCTTCCTTTTTGGGCAAAAGTACCGGATCTCCGGATCATTCCTTGCATGCCGAGGTCACGCCAGGACCTTTCAGCGGGAACAACTCTCCCTTACATTACCGGGCGACCGCGGGGAGGTTTTTATCTGCCGGCTGCCCTTCCGAATCGCCGAGCGGCGGGACGTGCCAGAGCAACTTCCCGCAATATGCCTAGCCGGGTAACCCTCCCGCGTAAAACCGAAAAAAATGCCGGGACTAATTTTACCAATCGACTTGCTAAATAAATTGGTATTTTTGCTAAACTTAACTTTGGTACAATATGGGAAGCGAAAGGCCATACGGCATCGATGATCTTAAATACAGCCTAAGCGACAAAACAAAGGGCGAACAAATAGCTGCCATTAAACAAGCGCAACAGAGTTATAGCACAAATTATCATTCATTAGGACCGGGACAAATTCATCGCGTGTTTGAATGGGACTTTGAAAACAACGTGGCGCAATTATTAAAGGAGGTTGAAGGAGACAATGACCATTATTATAAACGTGACTGGAATTGGTTCTTCAACGCGGATAATATTCCGAATCAAAAGGCGGTGTTTGCCACTAAAGAGTTTTTAGAAAAGAAGAGAGCTGATCAATGGGAGCCGCTTCAATTCTTCAATTTGCTTTTCCGGCAGATAGACGAATTAAAAGATCATCTCACGAAGCCCATCGATTTTATCGCAAATATAAGGGCCATTCCTCTGAATGATGTACAGCGGCACACCCTGTTCGGCATGCTGATTTATTGGCACGGCGGATACCCTGTCGAAAACTTGGATCCGAAATACGATACCATTCTTAAGCTCATTGAAAGAGAATTCTTCGCTCTGTTCCCCGATGAGCGAACACCGGAAAAAGAATTCTGCGCCACATCAATAGAAACTTCCAAGCAGTTAAAAGAGGCAGGTGCTCAAATCCATGCGGCATTGAAATCGACATTGAAATTTACGGAAAGCAGGTACTTTAATCATATAATCGTCGATTTCGAGGACTTGCCACATTACGTCATCCAACAAGGGATTGTCTGGCGATTTGAGGGCGAGCGCCTTCATGGGGATTCGGAGTTTGCCGAATGGCAGAGAAATTATATTGGGTTCTTAGGTACGATTCCTGCGGTGCATATCACCAAAATGCTCCACAAAGGAATCGAATATGCCAAAAAGGTTTACCAGTATCACCTCGATAATGAATGCACCAACCCTCGGAGCTGCCCCTTGAACCAATCCTGGGAGCGACGAATTGCTATGGCAGAGCAAATTTTGCAGGAATTGAACAAGCCAACCCCCCAAGAAGAAGTCCATGTCCAAGAGGAGAAGGACGAGAAAAATAAATCCTTCACCACCGCCCGCCAGGTACTGGCTGTCCATTACCTGTTAAAATCAGCGGGCATCAACCCTGTTGATGCCCCCGCTCCCGTTGCCGAATTTATTCGGTTCCTTACTCGCAGGGAGGCAAACGCCAAGCGGATTCAGGATACTACCCTTTATAAGAACGTGGTCAATCCGTTCAAACTGAATGACGCGGCATTAAAAAAGGATTTGGAATTTATCTTGCCTTTCTTCAGAAAAATGAACTTGGACACTATCGTCGCCGCTATAGAACAAGAGATTGCAATGTGCGAAGCCAGCACCTAGTGGGTAACCCACCTTATTGCCCACCCGCCTTTCACCCTCGAAATTTGTGGGATAATACCAATGGCGGCGACATGACGAAAAAAAACGGAAAAGAAATCAAGGTGAAGGTCTTCGGGTTATTCTCATTTGAATGTAAAGAATTGACATTCAATGAAATTAGAACGCTATTGTACCTGATAAGCGTCATTGCCTTTTTGTTGCTCGTCCTTTTGCGTATCATCTATTCCTTTCTCTGACAGATGGGCTTAACAAGCGATGCGGCTGGGTAGCCGGGTCATCGTACGGTTAAGAGAAAGGGGAAAACTGGTTCACGGGCTGACGGTGCTCATGGAATACCACAAGCAGGACGGTTCCATCCTCTTTTTGAAATTTTACGCCAAGGTAGACAAGTTTGCCCGTCTGATTCAGGAAGTAAATGCCAACCTGAATTATGCCTTTTTCGAAGGCGTTTCGGCTGGAAAAAATGTTTCGATCTCCTTGGACCGGGATGACAAACTGAGCATACAGATCGTGTAGTTTGCAATCAATGGAAAGCTTACCTTGTAGCAAATGGCAAAGACAGAAATGGATCTCAGCGACGAGCAGCTCGTCGTCGCCATCCAAAAAAGTATGGCGAACGCAGGGGAACTGTTGGCGGATGCCAAGCTCCTCCGGGACAACGGCCGGCTTCCAAGGGCCTACACGTTGTATCAGCTGGCGATGGAAGAAACAGGCAAGGCGCTCAGAATATATAGTAGCCTTATCCTCGGCAAACTCGACACTGAAAAGGGGCGAAAGGAATTCATAAGTGATTTTAAAGACCATATCGAAAAGGCCCAGTCTGCAAGAGGCATGATGCTTATTGTTATAGACAGCATCCGCCGCACGTCCCCTGAGCTGGCCATGAAGCTCTATGACTGGACGCTGGCCGAATTCAACGGCTCTAAAACATTGAATGACTATAAAAACTATAGCCTTTACACGTCCTGGGTGGATGGCGCTTATCAGCTGCCGAGCGAAGTCATCACAAAGGGCAGGGTCGACTATATTGAACTGATGGCCAATGCCCGATTTAAAGCGACCAAGGCGTTCATAGATGTTTCGGTTAACAATATCGAAGAAGTGAAGCAATACGCAAAGAAAAATCCGCCCAACGACGAAACCATTGAAAGGTGGATGCAAAACCTGTTTGAGGAAGCTTCCGGGAACCGGCCGGCTGAATGAGTCATCCAAACAAGCAGCAATCAAAAAAAACAAGGGCCTTCCAGTAGAAACAAGCCCTTGGATTGGTGGACAAGTTACCGTTGCCCTCTAAAAGAAGATGAGCCGATGTTAGAACGGTGGGACGATCATGGGGTGGTTTCGGAGGCGCGGGCGGACAGATGATACGCCTCGTTGACCGGCCAGCCGCGTCGCCGAAGCATTCCCCCTACACCAACCCCGCGCAAATCCTCAGCACCTCGCGTTTATACCGGCTGAGCGCCATGAACGAGGCCCACAGCACGGCGTTCTGCCGGGCGACCACGGGATCGCCGCCGAAATATCGCTCGTCCCGGTCCGTGCCCCCGCGGGTATAGTACGCGTAAAGGTCACGGTGGGCCCGGATCTGCCGAAAGAGGCGATCTGCCTCGAGGACCCAAAACTGTTTCACCACCTCGGGGGCCCCGGACGGCCGGCAACGTTCGGCCTCATAGGACAGCTCGTAATATTGCCGCTCCGCCTCGAATACCGGCCAGTGGTCTTTGTAATAGGTCCGTTGATCCACCACGATGCCCTCGAGCGGCAGGGCACGCAGATGCCCCTCCGCGATGGCGGTTGCGACGAGCAGCTTAAAGAGCGGATCGCCGCCGCCGCGCCGGCGGGCTTCCAGTTGCCGCCTCATCTGCTGATAATATGCGTCATATCCCGGATGCATGTTTGTCAGGTGTCAGCCGGAGGCGGCTCGTCCCGCCTTTCCTGCCGGATGCGGGCTTCGATGGCAGCCCATACGCCGGGGATATCTTCCTCAGGCATCCCTTCCCCTTCTACCTCCTCGAGCGCGTGCAGCAGGTCGTAGGCCTGACGGGCGAGCTCCGCATTTTCTTCGCTGGCGATGATCCAACTAGTCCAACAGGCGACCTGACCCTTATCCGAACCCCTGTACCAGGCGAGGAATCCGTCATCGGTAAGCAATTGTTCGACTGAGGTGTAGGCCATTTGCGTTGCAGATTGTTCAGGCAGAGTGGATCACGAGTACGCCGCGGCGGACCCGTTCGGAGGGCACGCGCAGGCGCTGTTGAAACTTCGTTAAACTTCCCGTCACCGTGTATTCTTCGCTCGTCAACCTGACCGTCAGCAGGTTCCCTCTCGCGCGAACCTCAAGGATATCCGCAAACCGGACCGCGTGGTACCGGCACAGCACTTTCAGAAAAAAGAAATCAAGCGGCCTGGGACGAAAGTCGGGATTGGTGCGTCGCTTAAAGATCGCCGTGAGCCGGCTGAGCTTGAACGGGGGTTGAAGGTGGAAATCGACTTCTCCCGCCAGATGACGGGTGCATTTCTCGTCCTGGCCGGACAAGAAGACGACGGTCTGGGCGCCCGCCGGGAGCCCGGGATGGCTGGCGCAGAGTTCCAGCCAATCGTCCCACTGATCGATCCGGATGAAGAGCCAGTCGAAGGACCACGCATCCAGGAGACCGGAGCCGGTAACCGCGGCAGCCACCGACGAAGCCGTCATGCGGACCCGGGCTAGGCCGCCAGTCTGGAGCAGACCGGTCAGTTCGTCCGTCGCCGGACGGTCCTTGTCGATGATCAGCACGGTCGGTAGTGTCGTCATGATGACGGGGGGCTGGTGGTTAAAAAGGACCGGCCGCAGTAGAGACCGCACCGGGACACATGAGAAAACTCCCGGCATTCCTGCCGTGGATATTTTGTATAACTGGGGATAAAACAATTGGAGCTGCCTTCTATCCAAAGAGCCGGGCGTTTTTATTTGTCTTATCGCGAGGAACAATTGTTGGGACCCGCTTCAAACTGGGCGACCAGCAAACTCCTATTCACCCGTTGCCAGGGATTGGGAAAGATCGACGCGATGGAACGCACCCAGGCCCCGGACAAAAATGGCCTTATGATACCTGCACGATAAATTTACTGCCTGTTGGACCTGACATAAAAAAAGGCCGGCAGCAGTAGACACTGCACCGGGTCACATGAGAAAATTAAAAAATTAATTGTTGCTATAAAACAACCGAAGGGTGGATTCATCCAAAAAAATGAAGCGGGCGCGTAGAAACGCCCCGCCGCGTGCTCACATGAGATGAAGCACCATTCAAAACTAAAAAAATTAAAGGCCGGGTATTTTGCCAGGGCCGTCAGTCGGCAATTCATGGCAATTGGCGTCGAGTGTCTTATCGAGGTAGGTCAGGCTGAAAAACAGGAGCATGACGACGATGACGTTGTACATGAATGAGGCTTTGGGGCGATGAATAGAATCCTGTATTAAACAACCAGAAAGCCATTATATCCAAACGCAGAAAAGAAATAAAGATGCCTGATCAATCTTTGCGAGTATTCTTTGGAGGAAACCGATCCTCAGTTGTTGTAAGTGGCAAATCTTTGCCCGTTTTAAACTTCAACCGGATGCAGAAAACAAACACCGATCGCATTTATCTCGACAACGCGGCGACCACCCGCATCGACCCGGAAGTCCTCGACGCCATGATGCCCTGGCTCAGCGATAGCTATGGAAATCCGTCGTCGCAATATTCCTATGGACGGGAGGCGCGCCTCGCAATCGAATCGTCCCGGAAACAGGCTGCCTCAGTCCTTGGGGTGGATCCGGATTGCCTGACCTTCACCAGCGGCGGCACGGAGGCGAACAATATGGCTATCGCAGCCGCGGTTCAGCATCCAGGTTGCACGCATATTCTCTACAATCCGCTGGAACATCACTCCGTTCTGCACGCCATTCAGCATTATGCGAAGGGTTCGGTTACCTCGTCTGCCCTACCCCTTCGGTCCGATGGGCATGTCGACAGCCTGGTCCTCGAATCGCAATTGATGGATCATCGTCTTGCGGGCCGGCGTTGCCTCGTGTGCATCATGCATGCCAATAACGAAACGGGCCTCATCACCGACGTGATGGAGGTCGGTACCCTCTGCCGTCGTCATGACGCGATTTATCTCGCCGACTGTGTGTGCAGCATCGGTCACTACCCGATGAACCTGGGTGCTCTGCCGATCGATCTGGCTACCGCTGCGGCGCACAAATTCCATGGCCCGAAAGGAATCGGCCTGCTCTATGCCCGGACGGGTCTCCAGATCACACCCCTTCTCCACGGCGGCGGTCAGGAACGAAACCGCCGGGCCGGTACAGAGAACGTCGCCGGGATTATTGGGATGACCAGAGCGCTTACTATCGCTGGCCGCGACCACCCAGCGGACAGCGCCCATATCCGCAGCCTCCGCGACCGGTTGCTCCAGGGACTCCAGACTCGCATCCCCAGCGCCCGGATCAACAGCCATCCGCTATATGGACTCTACACCGTTCTGAATATTTCTCTCCCCCGAACGGCCGAGACGGAGACGCTCCTGCTCGAGCTCGACATCGCCGGCATCTGCGTTTCCAGTGGCAGCGCCTGCCACGCCGGCGCCCCCAGTCATGTCATGGCCGCCCTGGGCCGCGGTGATGACGTCACCCTGCGATTCTCCTTTAGCAAGTACAATACTACGGCAGAGATCGATCGCGTTTTAGATGTTTTGCAGCAAAAGCTAGTTCCGCAGTCAGCTCTGCTGTCCACTGGAGGATAAAGGCACCGGAGCCCAGCTGTTATCCGTAACAGGCACTATTTACCTATACACTATTTTATTTTCCAGGCGATATTTGATCTTACAGACTCCATTAATCGGCAAAGGCAAGGTGATTCAGACATACGCTATTAAAATTGAACATTAAAGTGTGCGAATTCGAACAGGTGATAATATTCATGGGCCATTAACTATTTGATTATTAGCCTACAATAAATCGGGCATATTTTTGGGATCATTCAGCGTAAGTCTTAAACAAACAAATGTTCCAAAACTATTTCCTACTTGCCTGGCGCCACCTGGTCAAAAGCAAAGGCTACAGCCTGATTAACATTGCCGGTCTCGCCACCGGTATGTCTATCGCCCTGCTCATCGGGCTCTGGATCGTGGACGAGTTTAATTTCGATCACTATGCTCCCAACCACAGCCGAATTGCAAAAGCCCTGTTCAGCTATACAACCAAAGACCAAATCATCACCAGCGACATCATCGCCATGCCCCTGCAGCAGGCCTTTCACGACCGGTACCCCGGTCTTTTTACGCGTAGCGCCCTTGTCTGCGACGGAAGCAATCACCTGCTGGGCTATAAGGAAAAAACTGTGAGCGCTCCCGCCATTTGGGCCGGGAAGGACCTTCCTCTTATGTTCGGCTTCCAGTTCCTGGCCGGCAACGCGGAGGCGGCCGCCGATCCTTCCACGGCGCTCATCTCCGAATCGCTGTCTAGCCGCCTCTTCGGCAAGGCAGACCCCATTGGACAGACGATCAAGATCGATAACCAGATGCCGCTTCGAGTTGGTGGCATCTACGCTGATATCCCCCGCAACACTACCTTTCATGGGGTCGAACTAGTCATGCCCTGGATGAACCCGGCCAACAACTATCATAACCACAATACCAATTGGGATGATGACAACGGGTACCTCTATGTGGAGCTGGCCCCCAACGTCACCGCGGCTGAAGCGACTGCCCGCATCCGTTTGCTTCCGACCCCTTTTTTCAAATCCTGGCATGAGGAAGCCCTGGTTTATCCGCTTGACAAAGCGCATCTGTACAATGATTTTACAAATGGCTTGCCCACGGGTGGAACTATCCGGTTCGTTTGGCTATTCGGGCTCATCGGCGCCTTTGTTCTCCTGCTCGCCTGCATTAATTTTATGAACCTCTCAACCGCCCGCAGCAGCAAACGCGCCAAAGAAGTCGGCATCCGAAAAACGATCGGTTCGCCTAAGAGTCAGCTGATCGCCCAATTTCTTGGCGAATCCGTCCTTGTCGCCCTTATCGCTCTCGCCTTCACCCTGCTGCTCGCCAGCGTCGCGCTGCCCTTCTTCAATCAACTTTCTGCCAAGGACATTCGGCTTCCGTGGGCAAACCCCCTGTTCTGGCTTACCCTTCTTGGCTTCACGATCTTTACCGGATTGCTGGCAGGAAGCTACCCTGCCTTCTACCTCTCCAGCTTCAATCCGATCAGCGGCTTCCGAAATAAAGGTGAATTCCCGCGAAAAATACTCGTCGTCACCCAGTTCACGGTCTCGCTTTCCCTTGTGATCGGCACTATCGTCGTCTTCCGGCAGATCCTCTTCACAAAAGAGCGTCCCGTGGGTTACTCGCGTAACGGCCTGGTCACCGTCAGCATCAATACCCCCGAGCTGGCGCAGCATTATGAAGCGCTGCGTACCGAACTGATCCAAAAAGGTCTCGTGAGCAATGTGGCGGCCTCGAATATGACGCTCACCGGCTTTGAAGACGCTAATGAACTTTACTGGCGTGGTAAAAGACCGGATCAGGAATCCCTCATGTTCCATGACGTCAACGTCACCCCTGATTATGGCGCCACGGTCGGCTGGACTGTCCTGCAGGGCCGCGATTTTTCACGCGACTTCCCTACGGATTCCAACGCCATGATCCTAAATGCGGCGGCCGCCAGGACGATCGGCATCAAGAATCCCGTAGGTGAGACCATGAAGGTGTTCGGCAAGAACTATACGGTAATCGGTGTAGTGGGTAACATGGTCACGAATTCACCCTACGATTCCATCAAACCCGCCGTCTTCCTTGGCGGTCTGTACACGGGGATGATCATTATGCGCATTCGACCCGGCCTCTCCGCGCACCGAGCTCTCGCAGCAATAGAAGGCGTTTTCAAACAATACAACCCGTCCAGCCCCTTCATCTATCGTTTCGTGGATGATGACTACGCCGCCAAATTCGCTTCGGAGCAGCGCATCGGCAACCTCGCCACGGTCTTCACGGTGATCGCTATCTTCATTTCCTGCCTGGGCCTATTCGGCCTTGCCGCCTTTGTCGCCGAACAACGGACAAAGGAGATCGGCGTACGGAAAGTCCTCGGTGCCGGCATCGTCAACCTGCTGAGGTTGCTGTCAAGTGAATTTATCAAGCTCACCGGTATCTCAATTCTGCTGGCGATTCCGCTTTCATACTATTTCATGAACAGATGGCTGCAGTCGTATGTCTATCATGCTCGGTTATCTTGGTGGATCTTCACCTCCGCCGGCATGGGTATAGTCGTCATCACCTTGCTCACGGTGACCTATCAGTCGCTAAAGGCAGCGCTTATGAACCCTGTAAAAAGCTTACGATCAGAATGACACTGACCTTAGGATTGTCAGATTAATTGTTAATTAATATTTTGAATTTGTTAGCTCAAGTTATGCCTAATACACATTATCATCGCAACAATAGTTCAAATCAAAAGAGCAAATTTCCTTTATTCTTTACGTCTTCCGAAATTCCGCCCATTTCTCCATCCAAATAATTCTTTTCTAATGGAGCATCTTTTCGGACGGGGCCTTTGTTCGTATGCATTCGTTTTAAGGAGGACTCTCCGTATTTATTCTTATTCACGAAGTATATCTGGTCTCTCCGAAAGATCTTGTTGCTCAATACTGCGGTATTGTGAAGCGTGAAGATCATTTGTGAACCATTCACATTGATCTGTTTGCTGTTAAAAATTTGGATCACCGACTTCAACAACAAGAGATGCATACTTGAATCCAATTCATCGATCCAGATGAGTTGTCCGTTCTTAATGGCAAACGTAAGAAAACATGCTAGCACCAAATACTTTATCGATCCGGCGGATTCACTCTTCAACAATTCGAAGTATAAATGTCCTTCGTATTCTTGCTTTTCATTGTAGATATCATGTTCGGTATAAATCTCAAAGCTTTCCAGTTGGTGCGAGAAAAGAAGGTGCAAAAAATTCTTCTCCAGTTTCAACTTGTTACTGGAATAACTGTCAATTTTCTCCAAAATCGTTTTGAAACCAATATCTCCGTGTTCAAGGAACTTCTGGATTGTACTTCGATATTCCACCTGAGATAGGATCAATACGGCTTTACTCAACTGATTACTCCCGATCTGATCGGTTAGCACCAAATTACCTTTAAACCAATTACTAATGGGTTGTGTTCTCGGAATGTCTTGCTGGGAGAAAAGCACGGACAGAAACAGGTGATGTGATTTAGTAAAGACAGTGGATTGCCAGATTTTGTCCGACTCCTTGCTCCAAATCTTGCTAAGTTTTAATTCGCCCTCAGCCCGTAGAAAGAGATAATTTTCGCGCGTCTTCGGCTCTGCATACCAGAGGCTTTCCTCGATCACTTTTCCATGAAGGATCTTAAATCCATACCGGTACTTCATTTCCCTGACAATGAAAACGATCTCAAAAAAACTGGGTATGTCTTTGTGTTTTGTATTGAGCTTAAAAAAATCTACATCGATTTGCCCCTCCGTTTTTCCGAATTCAAACGATGTGAAGATCGTTTGGCGAAAAAATGAATACGCTTTTAAGAAATTACTTTTCCCATGCGAGTTATGACCATACATGGCCAATGACTTTAAGAGTCGAAGGTCGCTATCAAAAAGGTGGGGGATATGCAGGTATTCCTGGTGTTCTTTTAGTGGTTCTGGCGACAGATGGAGGGACTGCCGATCCCCAAAGGACAGGAAATTCTCAACGGTGAAGCTAAGCAGCATGCATGTTATTTCAGGTTGTCGAATTTAACAGAAAATCGCCAAAGTTGATAACCTGTTAATAAGTATTATCGCGCACGAGCACAAAAAAGCCATAAATTGAATGCTGGAAATTAAATTCCGCCTTTCAGATGGTTAAACTTGACCAAATAACGTCATTATCTTAAACATGAAATAAATAAACCATGGCAAACTGCAATAATCTTTTCGGTGATTTTAATCGTGTTATCACCCCCTCGGCGGAGGAAATGGACAAAATGAGAGCGTCCCGCGAACGACTGGAAAAGAAAATAAGCGACGTCATTCAGGAGAAACTGGGGATGACCGTTAGTTTCTATACCCAGGGCTCGGGGGCTAAAAACATGAAAACCATTATAATAAAGGCAAACGGCACCTATGACGCTGACAGGGGCGTCTATTTGCCTCAAAAGCCGGATGTATCGGCGAAGTCGGTACAGGAATATATCCTGGGTGCCGTGAGCGACTACACGGATGGCGGAGCACAGCACCGGAGGAAGTGTATCCGCGTGTTCTTCAAGTGTGCATACAACATTGATTTTCCGGTCTATTATGAAGCACCCAACGAAGGTTGCGTATACCTCGCGCTTAAGGATGACGGGTGGATCAAGGACGACCCGGCAAAAATGATCGAGTGGATCTCTGCCAGAAAAGACCGTGACGGTCAACTATTTAGAATAATTAAATGCACAAAGGCCTGGGCCTCGGAAAGGTCCTTCAAGATGCCCAGTGGTATCGCACTGGCCGTTTGGGTGACCCGAAATTTCAAGGCCGTAACCGGCAGGGATGACCAAAGTCTGCTTCAGACGCTGGAGGCCGTCCTGGCAGCGATTTCCGTAGGCATAAGCTGTCCTTCGCCGGTCGAGCCGTACGACGATCTGGTCGCAAAGCTATCCGATGATCAAAAAGACAATTTCAGAAAGGCGTTGGAGAATTTTTGTTCAGACGCCCGAAAAGCCGTCGATTCCAATAATCAGTTAAAGGCATCGAAGATCTGGCAAAAGCATCTTGGGACCCGCTTTCCCGATGGCCTCGATGAGGATATCGACAAAAAAGCCGCGTTGTTGCTGGCCTCCGCAAAATCGGTCCTCGACCAGAAGGCCATGCTTGATCGGGCAGGAAAAATCAATGAAAATTCCGGGGTTACACATCTCGGCCACAGGAGCTATGGCGGATAGTAAGTTTATACCAGAAGGTGGGCACAACCCGGCATGGGTGCTGGAGCGCGAAAAGCGTCTCTTGGTGAAGCATTACGATTTTTTGGAACTGAAGATCGCCGGCGGCACACTGAAATGCACCGGATGGTGTAGACCGTCGGATCTTTCGGTAAAATACGTCTACCGGCTAAGTTACCGACCGGGAAGGCCACCTTCCGTACATCCCATTGATCCGGTGATTGGATACCACGACGATATTCATATGTATAAGAAAGACAATAGCCTTTGCCTGTACTATCCCGGCGACGAGAGCTGGACAGAGCATTCCAGTCTGTTCAATACGATCATTCCGTGGACGCATGAGTGGTTCTTGTTTTATGAGCTTTATAAAATGTACAGAAAATGGCTGCATCCGGCTGTATCGCACGGCGGAAAGGGGCAATAAAAGAACATCATGGAATTTAAACCAACCATTTTTATTGGATCATCCAAGGAAGGATTTCCGGTAGCAAAAATATTCGCCGCGGACTTGGCGGATATCGCTGAGGTAACCTTATGGACAGACGCCTTCGAATACAATAAAAGCAACTACGATAATCTTATTTCGCAAATTGCTCTTTTTGACTACGCCGTCTTGATCGCCACGGCGGATGACGTGGTCACCTCCCGGTCCCAAAGCTTTAGTTCCGCGAGAGACAACGTCTTGCTGGAATTCGGCTTTTTCGCGGGCGGACTGGGAAGAAGCAGGGTTTTTTATGCCGTTGAAAAGGATGTTAAAATACCGAGCGATCTGGCGGGTATTACTTTGCCCTTTATCGTTAGCAATACCGATACTGAGTTTAGCAGCAGGATTGAAGAATGTATAGGTGATATAAAGAGCCATATAAGAAAAAAAGAGACAACGTATGATCTGGGATTTCTGCCCTCCACAGCCCTTGCTTACGGTTATTTTGTAAATTTTGTGGAGCGAACGGTTGAGCGGCTGCTCGAAGACAAGCAAGAAAAGAAAGTGTTTCACCTGCAGGATGGACGGCGGTTTTCCATTGCTTCGCTAAAAGTCACCATCCTGCTGCCGAATGACCTTAGCGATGACATGTTTAAAAAGGTAAAAGCAAAGCGGCTCAGGGACGGTTGGCATAAGCTTAAGGTCGAGCCAAAAGATGTCCGGGACTATGATTTTTCAATCGATATTTCCAAAGTCGAAGATGGATTGCTTCACCTTGTAGACATCCCATTGACGCTGAACGCTCTAAATAAAGCGATCGAGCTTTATTCCCAGAAAGCGCATTTGGGGAAAGATCAAAAGGAGCAGCTTCTGGAAAAAAGAGAGATTCGAAATTTCAAAAGAACGCTTGAATATTTGATCAATTCAAGCGCTATCGCCCGAGGTATTGTAGCAATCGAAATCGTAGACATTTGAATTACTTGAAGAATTCCGGGCGACCAATCCGGTTGCAGGGCCACAGTGTAAAGAAAGCCCGCGTTCCCTACCGGTTTGGGCGGCCCCGGAGTGAGTTGTCATATTACGGCGCTACCCGGATGCAGTAACCAGGACTGTCTCTTTCGTCGGCGCGGTTATCTGGCCCTCAGACCGCTGTTCGATCTCATGGATCGCCTTGATTGTCTTGATGAGCGAGTCGGGCGTGACCGAGACGCTGTCGATCCCTTCTTCTACGAGGAATTGGGCGAAATCGGGGAAGTCGGAGGGGCCCTGGCCGCAGATCCCGACCTTCACGCCGCTCGCTTTGGCCGCGTGGATTAACATCCGGAGCAGGGTTTTGACGGCGTCGTTCCGTTCGTCATACAGGTGGGCGACCAGCGCGGAGTCCCGGTCGAGGCCGAGGGTTAGTTGCGTGAGGTCGTTGGAACCGATGGAGAAGCCATCGATATGCCCGGCAAACTCGCGAGCGAGAAGGATATTGGACGGGATCTCGGCCATGAGATAGACCTCCAGGCCGTTCTCGCCGCGGACAAGGCCGGCTTCGGCCATGACAGCCTGCACCTTCAAGAGTTCACCGACGGTGCGGCAAAAAGGGATCATGACGACGAGATTGTCCAACCCCATTTCCTCCCGGACCTTTTTGATCGCCGCGCATTCGAGCGCGAAGGCGGGTTTGTAAGCCGGGCTGTAGTAGCGGGAGGCGCCGCGCCAGCCGATCATCGGGTTTTCCTCTTCGGGTTCGAAGTGCTCGCCGCCGAGGAGGTTGCGGTATTCGTTGCTCTTGAAGTCGGAGAAGCGGAGGATGACCTTTTTCGGGTAGAATGCAGCCGCGATCTTGGCGACCCCAAATGCCAGCTTGTCGATAAAGTAGCTCCGCTCGTCCCGGAAGCCGCGGATCAGGGCAGTGATTTCAGTGGTAAGCCGGGTGTCCCCGAGACCCTGGTGCTGCAAGAGGGCCAGCGGGTGGACCTTGATATAACTATTGACGATGAATTCCTGGCGCGCCAGACCGACGCCTTCATGAGGCAAATGCGCCAGCCCAAAGGCAGTCGAGGGCGAACCGGTATTGAGCATGAGCGCCGTCCGGACCCGCGGCAGCTCGTCGAGGCGCGTTTCCCGAACCTCGACCTCAAGCTCGCCCGCATAGACGATCCCTTCTTCGCCTTCCGCGCAGGAGGCGGTGACGAGCTGGCCTTCGCGGAGCCACTCGGTGGCATTGCCGCAACCGACAATCGCAGGCAAGCCCATTTCGCGGGCGACGATCGCGGCGTGGCAAGTCCGGCCACCTTTGTTGGTAATAATGGCGGCCGCTTTTTTCATCACCGGTTCCCAGTCGGGGTCCGTCATATCCGTGACGAGTACGTCGCCTTCGGCAAACTCCTGTCCTCCTCCCCTTTTGTCGAGCGAGTATAAAATGTTGACCTTGCCCGAGGCGATCTTATCCCCAACGGCGATCCCGCGGCCGAGGACGATTTTCGGCGGTGCGCCGTCGTCCTCCCGGAAGCGGTATTCGGTGAGACTGTTATTTGCCTTTCTGGAATGGATGGTTTCGGGCCGGGCCTGGACCACAAAAAGATCACCGGTGAGCCCGTCCACCGCCCACTCGACATCGACCGGGCACCATTTTCCTTTGGTGGTCGAGTAATAGGTTTCGATCGCCACGACCCAACGCGCGAGCTGGAGCACTTGCTGGTCGTCCAGACAGAATCGCCGCCGCTGCGCTTCTTCGGCGGGGATGATGCGCACGCGCTGATCAGTGTCATCGCCATAGACCATGAGCTTGTCCTTCATCCCGAGCTTTTTCTCGATGATCGCCGCAAAGCCCTTTTCCAGCGTCGGTTTAAAGACGAGAAATTCATCGGGGGAGACGGCGCCCTGCACGACAAGTTCCCCGAGCCCATAGGAACCGTTGATGACCACGAGATCCCGGAAGCCGGTCTCGGTATCGAGCGAGAAAGAGACCCCGCTTGCCGCCAGATCGGAACGCACCATCTTCTGCACGCCAACGGACAGGCCGATGTTGAAGGAATCGAACTTAAAGGCGTGGCGGTAGCTGATCGCCCGGTCGGTGAAGAGCGACGCAAAACAGTTGCGCACGGCATCGATGAGCGCAGCCGGCCCCCTGACATTGAGGTAAGTCTCCTGCTGACCGGCGAAACTGGCATCCGGCAAATCCTCGGCCGTGGCCGAAGAGCGAACAGCGACGTCCGTCCCTGGCTGGCCATAGGATTGGGAGAGCGTTTCATACGCGGCAATGATTTGATGGCTTAGCTCATGCGGGAAGCGCGCATTGCTGATGGCCTGGCGGATCCGGGAGCCGGAGCGGCGAAGCGACTCCACGCTTGCAAAATCGATCCGGTCGAGCTCCGACCGGATAAACGTTTCCAGCCCGCTCTGTTGCAAGAACTGCCAGTAGGCTTCGGTCGTAATGACAAAGCCGCCCGGGATGCGGACACCCGCACTCTTCAAGTGCTGGATCATTTCGCCGAGCGAGGCGCATTTGCCGCCAACGAGCGCGATATCGCCGAGACCTACGTTTTCCAGGGGAAGGATGATCCGGTTATTCATCGGGAATATTTTTAGTTGTATTTATTTTTTAGTTGATCGTACTCGATTAATAAAATCGCCCGCGCCGGAGCTCGGGGGCGGCTAAAAGTTCGCCCTGCCCGGCACCCAGATGTTGAAGCATATCCTTGGTCATAGCAGCAAGCTCATACCGGTGCTCCCAGCCCCAGTCCAGCCGGGCAGGCGTATCGTCAATTGAGCCCGGCCAGCTGTCCGCGATCGTTTGACGGTCATCGGGGGCGTACTCGATGGCAAAATCCGGCAGATAACGGGAAATCGCTGCAGCGACTTCGGCAGAGGTAAAGCTCATGGCTGAGATGTTGTAGGCCCCCCGCACGGAAAGGCTTGCCTGCGGCGCCTGCATCAGTTCGAGTGTCGCCCGGATCGCGTCCGGCATATACATCATCGGCAGCCGGGTATCTGCGGTGAGATAGCAGCTGTAGGGTTTCCTGGCCGCAGCATGGTGAAAAATATCGACCGCATAGTCCGTCGTCCCACCGCCGGCCGGCGTTCGCCAACTGATCAGACCGGGAAAGCGGAGGCTTCGCGTATCGACACCATATTTTTCAAAATAATAGCGGCACCACTGTTCGCCGGCAGATTTACTGATGCCATAAATCGTGGTAGGATCATGTGCGGCGTCCTGGGGACAATCGATCCGCGGGGCACCTGGGCCAAAGACCGCAATGCTGCTGGGCCAGAAGACGCGGATGGGATGCTTCTCGCGGGCAAGGTCCAGGACGTTGAGCAGGCCACGCATATTGAGGTCCCAGGCGGCCTGCGGTTCGCGCTCGCCGGTGGCAGAAAGCGTGGCGGCGAGATGGTAGATCTGGTTGATATCGTAATGTTCGATGAGGGAGCCCAGGGCACCGCGATCAAGGACATCGAGCTGTTCATAGGGGCCAGCCTTTAAGGGGCCGTTGTCGGGCGGAAGCCGGTCGGCGGCCACCACCCGGTAGGCGCCAAAGTGCCTGCGAAGTTCGGGGACGAGTTCGCTGCCGATCTGGCCGCGGGCCCCGATCACGAGGATCGATTCTTTTTTCATTGGGCAATCGTTCTTTGCGTAAATGTGCGGATAGTAGGCTGAATTTCCACGGATTCAAAAAATCATAGAAAATAAATCTACTTTTGTTGTAAATAACCGATTATTCACCGGCCACAATCGTTTTAGCTACTGGTCGCGCCATAAAATCATCTTTTATGCATCCCCTGGATTCCACGGACACCCGCATCCTGCAACTGCTCCAGCACGACGCGCGGCTAACCAACAAGGAGATCGCCGACAAGCTCGGCAAGTCGGTAACCCCTATCTACGAGCGGATCAAGCGGCTGGAGGAAGAGGGGTATATCGCGCGCTATGTCGCGCTCCTGAATAAGGACCTGATCGGCAAGCACCTGACCGCCTTCACGACGGTGCAACTGAAGGAACATTCCGCCCAGGCCCTGTGGGGCTTCGAGAAGGAAGTGGTCAAGTTTCCGGAGGTGATGGAATGTTACCATATGACGGGGCGGTTTGATTTTCTGATCAAGATCGCGATCCGGGATATGAAGGAGTATAACGACCTGCTGATGGGAAAGCTCGCCACGCTCCCGAATGTCGGCGGTCTGGAGACTTTTTTCGTGCTGAGCGAAGGGAAGAAGGAGACGGCATATGCGCTAGAAACCGGGAAAAAGAAGTAAAAGGAAGGTTGTTCCCGACGCCGCTATTTGGCCTTCATCAGACTACTCACTCTAAGATTGCACTCTTGGAGTTTAGAACAACAACAACCGATTTTTCCAATGATTATTCTGAATCCGTGAAAGCTTTACTCCCATTTTATCGGTGCCGAACTAACCGTTGTCATGGGTTCAAAATCGTTGAAGATGTCCTCCAATTCTTGTTCGTCCGAGCGTCCCGATCGGCCCTCCGCCCTAAAAGTACGCGTACAGGTCCGGCTGGCCTGTGATCTGCTATGTCATCCGGCTCAGTTCCTGCAGCCAGAAAGCCGCACAAGTTCGGTCTGCGTCCTCCGGCCGCCAGCGTTCGGCCTCATGGCCAAGTTTCCATCACCAGCACTGAAGCTGAGTTGATCTTTGAAATACTCTGCAATGTAGAAGTGGTTTTCCATGGGAGAAGCTGTTGGTATCCCGCTTTTGTTGTAGAAGTGCATCGATAATAGGTCGCGTTAGAGCAACTGATGATACTGCTTTATATATTCAAGATTCCCGGATTCTCGAAGTGAATTTTCGATTTCCTCGCGATTTAGCTTCATTTCCTTTTTTGAAAGGATAGCTTCGGCCAAGGTTGATGTAGAATTCCAGACTTCAGGTTGCGAAGATGTCCATGAGCTGCCTAAGTATTTTTTGTATATAATCTGAGGGGTGGGCCTTCATAAGTTGTGAAAGCAGATCGTACCCCGAAACCGTCATTTTGGTTTTATAACGATTTTTATCTGATACGCTTTCAGTGGGGCTTCAAAGCGCTGATAAATTTATCGAGTAGCCGGCTTTCGCCTGTCACTATGCCCGCGTTGGCTGAAAGGTTGTCCTTAAAATGGATGCTTTTATGATAGCTTGTCTCCAGCCCACCGGGAAGAGTAATTTTAACCAGGAGATAGTCGCCGTTGCTTGGGCTCGTCGAAATTGAATCTACTGTTCCGATAAGATATCCAAACTCGGGGCTTGGATAACCATCGACCTGGATCAATACGCGCTGACCGGGTTGGATCTTGCTCAGCTGGGTCCGGGCTACTTCCATTAGCCCATAATAATTGACCGGAGTCGACCGTAAATAAACAGGCACCCTAACCACGTCAGGATATTTGACAAACCAGGCCAAGACCAACAACAGTACGAGAATCAGCAAAAAGAAAAAATTACCTTTCCGTACGATCCAGTGCGGACGGTAGCTGAGGAGGGCGTCCACTTCGCTGCTCAGAATTTGAGCGTCATGCTTCTTATTCACCAAGCTCCAATTGATTTTTAACTAATGTATAATACTCTTTCTTTAGATCGATAAGCTCCTGGTGCGTTCCTCGCTCGCTGATCGCCCCTTTGTTGAGCACGATAATTTGATCGGCATTCTTTACAGTGCTCAGCCGGTGAGCTACGACGACTACCGTCTTCGCTCGTAGCGAAACGGCCAGGTTTTGGACAATTTCACTCTCATTATTGGCATCCAAACTGTTGGTCGCCTCATCCAAAAAAATAAAATCCGGATCGCGGTAAATCGCCCGGGCGATCAGTATACGTTGCTTCTGTCCCGTGCTTACTACCATGCCTTCAGCGCCGATCTTCGTATCAAGGCCTAGCGGCAGGCTTTCTACAAACTCATTGATGTTGGCAATTCTAAGCACACGATGCATCTTTATCATATCCGGCGCTTCCGCGCCTACGGCAATGTTTTTGAGGATAGAATCGGAGAAAATGTAACTTTCCTGCATTACCACGCCGCAGCATTCCCGCCACGACCCATGACTTATGCCAGCCAACGACGCGCCATTCAGGGTAATTTCGCCCTGCTGAGGGTCATAGAACTTCAGCAGCAGCTTTAGCAGCGTCGTTTTTCCACTTCCGCTAACCCCAACGATGGCAGTCGTCCGCCCCAGCGGCAGCGAGACAGTGATGTTTTTCAATACCGGCTTGTTGCCCGCGCCCGGGTAGGTAAAAGAAACATTGCTGAAAATAAGTGCGTTTCCGGCGCCGGAGCCTTCAAAGCCATCGGTCGCAGGGCGACGGAACGGCTTGAGAACAGATGACTCCTCATCCTGCATGCCCTGGACCTCGGTTAATCTATCCATACTGATCCTAGCGCTCTGCCAGCTCTGAACGAATCCTATCATCTGCTCGATCGGACTATTCAACTGCCCGATAATATACTGCACAGCCAGCATGCTGCCGAGCGTCATTCTCCCCTCAATTACTGCTTTTGCCGACAAGAAAGTGATAAAGATATTTTTTCCTTCATTGATAAAAAGCGCACCCGACTGCTGCCATAGATTCAATGCCAGCGCTTTTGCATTTAACCTGAACAAGCCTGCTCTCAGCCTTTCCCAATTCCAACGCATTGGTCGCTCCACGCCATATAACTTGATCTCCTGCATACCCTGTATCAATTGAATGGTTGCACTTCGCTCTTTCGAAGCAATATCGAATCGCTTGTAGTCGATGACCCGTCTTTGCCGTTGAAACATCAGTATCCAGAAGGAATAAAAGACGCTCGTCGATATAAAAACGAAAAAAATGGTCGGATTGAATGTCACAAGCACAATGGAAAAGACCAATAGGCTGGTTGCTGAAAAAAGGACATTCATCGAGGCCCCGGTGAGAAAGGATTCAATCCGCTGATGGTCGTCCATGCGCTGGAGAAGATCCCCAGTATTTTTGGTATCGAAGAAGGCGACAGGTAACCGCATGAGCTTAATGAGAAAATCCATAAGAATGGATATGTCGATCCGGCTACTGATATGCAGTAATATCCAGCTACGAATTGTATCCACCAACAGCCTTCCTGTAATCAAGGCGAGCTGTGCGGCAAGAACAAGATAAATGAAGTGAATATTCGCCATGTTCACTCCAACATCCACGACACTTCGGGTAAGGAAAGGAAGCAGGAGTTGAAGTACGCTCCCTACCACCATGCCAAACAACAATTGATAAACAAGGGGTCTGTATGGCCGCAGATAATTGAAAATGGTCTTTATCGCCGGCGGGCCCTTTCGGGCACTCATGTCATTGTCTTCAGCGCGCTCGTAAAAGGCCGGAGTCGGTTCCAATAACAAGGCAATGCCTTCCTTTCCGTCGTCAGATGTGCTGCCTGTCCAGCAAGCGATAAACTCTTTGGGAGTAAAAGCCACGCGTCCGACAGCCGGGTCGGCAATGAGCAATTTATTCTTTCGGACCTTGTATAAGACGACAAAATGCTCCTGGTTCCAATAAAGGATACAGGGAAGAACCGCCATCTCGACGAGGTCTTGATATGGCAATTGCACCGCATGGCTTCTGAATCCCACAGTTTCAGCCGATTCGCTAATTCCCAGCAAGCTGCTCCCGGCTTTCCCGATCTGCGTGGTCTTACGGAGCATCTGAAGCGAAAGATCCTTTCCATAATATCGTGCAATCATTCGCAGGCATGTCGGGCCACAATCCACACTGTCCGGCTGTCTATAGAGAGGAAATCTCATCAGTTCCAAATTTACGGTTGTCGAAGTTAAAGGACTTTTAAAACAAACCAAGGCACAATACGGTCGGCGTCTTCAACGAAGAAGTGACTGCAGCGATGATGCAGTGAGACTTAAATGGAAACCATTATTTAATATAGTGTACACATGCGCGCTAGTGGATAAAATATTTCTCATTTTTGATAAAATATTTTTTTAGCAAATATTATTCTGTAAATTGTATTCAGGTAGGAAAACGCTTTTCATACTTTCTACGGTCCTTGAACCCCGCATCAAGCTTACACTAAACTTGCTAAATATTAGCATCACTATTTAAAACAAAAAGAAATGAAAAATTTCAAGAAGCTGAAGATCGAGCTCGATCCAAAATTGAAGACGCTCGAAAAAGAAAAAATGCGCTCAGTAGTAGGTGGGTACGGGGTTTTCACCGTAACGACAGTCGCGACCGTTTATCCGGATCACAACGCCACCGACGATTCCAACGACAAAGCTTAATTTCCGCTGTTTTAATTGCTGCCGGTATTCCCAGGGAAACATCGGCAGCAATTAGATCGTATCCCGATGATATTGATATTTTCATCCGCCTTCGACCTCGATACCGACGAGGTTGTCCGATGCTTGCACCTCCAGGGGAAGAAGTACCTCCGGATAAATGACGTAACTATTTTCGAAAACGAGACTACGGTACGACTCGAGCCGGGATCGGGCGTCTCGCAACTCGTCATAGGTGGTCATATATTGAATATAGCAGAAGTAACTACTGTTTGGATCAGAAAGATCGGACTGTCTGACTGGAGCCCATACTTCATGGAGCTTTCGCAATGTGTTTCTGAAGATACAAAACGGTATCAGTACAGGGAATACAACGCATTTCTGGTGTTCCTGTTCGGCATCTTCAGGCATTGTTACTGGCCTGTCGACAGGCGCCACCTCTCCCTGAATAAACTGGATATACTATGCGAAGCCAGGGATAGCGGCTTTCTGATCCCCGACACATTACTTACCAACAGGCTAAACTCCCTGAGGACCTTTTTCAAATCGAATTCCCAGGAAGTAATTACAAAAGCAATAACCAACTCCGCGGCGATTGTATATAAGGATCTCGCAATAATACTGCCAACGCAGAAAATAACGCCGGATCATCTTTCGCATTTGCCGGAAAGCTTTATCATCTCAAAATTTCAAAAAAATATAAAAAAGAAGTTCGAAGCGCGGGTATTTTTCTTTCAAGGAAAATGTTATGGGATGGCCATCCTGTCCCAGCTCGATCCTCAGACAGAAGTAGATTTCAGGAAATACAACTATGCAAAACCGAACAGGTGCATTCCTCTCAAGGTAAGCAAGGAAGTCCGAAAGAAAATAAGACGTTTCATGAAAAAAATAAACCTCGATACAGGATCACTCGATTTCATAGTCGACAAGAGTGACGAATATCATTTCCTGGAGGTGAATCCATATGGCATCTTCAATATGATCGAAGAAAAATGCAATTACAATATCCCCTATCATATCGCGAACGGGCTATAACCACTCAGCATGACAAATTTGTTCGACCGCATACCAAAGGAGGAACAGCAATACTACTGTGTCCAAATACTGATAGGTGAAGCGGAGCCCATTTCACAGGAAGTCACCGAGCGGTCAAAGCTGTTGATGAAACGTGTCATGAGATCATCGGATCTCATGAGCGAGGGGCTTAGAGAGACCAATGTTATGAGATATATATCGAGAGAGGTGAACTTTAATGGTAAATAAGATGCTTTTCCAAATGTACAATTGCATTATCCCGGTTAAGGGGTATTTGAGATCGATCCTATGCGATCTGCAACGACGGGATTTTATCTTTGTTTCCAATGACTTTGTCGATCTTTTCAATAAATCGATGAATTTCGATATCGTGACAGCCAGAGGCCTGATGCCGGCGTTGCAACAAACTGCGTTCGACAAGTTGATAGAAGAGTTGGTGGAGAAAGAGTACGGCTTTGTATCGGAGTCGGGCATCGAGGCCTTTTCAACTCCAAAACCGGCGTTCAGCAACTATATTTGGATAGATGCCATTGTCGATTTCGATACGAATTCACTCCATTCCCTATCCTCCATTGTGCCAAAGTTGAATCAATTGTTTTTCCCGTGTCTGAAGATACGATTTCTAACGGGTGAAGATTTAGGGTTTGTAATCGACCAATTGAGAGCGCTGGATGACTCAACAATACGCTCCGTGGAGTTGCTATTCAGCGAAAAGTGTTCGCTCGACCTCAGCGATATCCTGAGCGCCGTGTCCGCATTCCCGCGGGTCAAGAGAATAATTTACTCAGATAAGAAATGCGATGTCCTCGAAGAATATGACACTGACTATATACACGTGATCCGGACATCACAACCACTCTCGTCCCCATCGTGTTGCGGACAGGTGAGCCCTGAATATTTCACGGTTAACAGTCAGAGCTATTTCGTGAACGAAAAATACAATTCCTGCCTTTATGGAAAAGTATCTATCTCGTCCAATGGGGACATAAAGAATTGCCCCAGTATGGCCGAGTCTTTCGGCAATATCCGGGATCATGACCTATTGGAAGTACTGCAGGATGAGCGTTTTCGGCATAAGACTATGATCACAAAAAAAGAGATCAAAGTATGCAAAGATTGCGAATTTCGAATGATTTGTCCCGATTGCAGGGCTTTCACCCAAAATGACGGCCTCTATGAGAAACCGGCAAAATGCAGATACGACCCGTACCAGGCGATTTGGCAGTAACCATCTCAACCAATGGCGGCATTATGATATTCATCTCAGCTCAGGACTACGCCATTCAGTACTTATGGCAGGTTCACCTCTCCGTTTTTAATCTGACCGAGCTTGGGGTGCCAAAGGAAAATATCCACGTTTTATTTGCCCTCAGCAATGGCCAACGGAACACCCGCGAAGAAAATGAACTCCTTCAGACCATTCAGCAGCATGCATCGGTCTTCCTATACCCCGATCGCCGGGAAAACACGGGGTATCCATCATCCATCCGACCCCATATCCTTGCACAACACATTGGAAAATATACCTATCTGGAAAAGGAGCTATTGTTCTATCATGATTGCGACATATATATCAGGGAATTGCCGCCGATACTGAATAGCGGGGAGACAGATTCCTGGTATGTCTCCGAGACGGCCAATTATCTGGATAGCCAGTATGTCATTTTGCATATAGGTCAGGATAATTTCACGACCATGTGCGATCTCGTCGGAGTTCCACCCCAAAAGGTTGTCGACCAGGACCAGGATTGTGGAGGCGCCCAATATCTTCTGCGGCAGGTATCCGCAGCCTTTTGGCAAAAAGTAGAGAAAGATTCCGAGCGGATATTTGAATTCCTTTCGCGGGTTGTCAATGAACAGCGTATACAACATGAAGTTGATCCAAGCGCCCCGATACCGGCGAAACCGATCCAAACCTGGTGCGCGGACATGTGGGCCTTACTGTGGAATGCCATTTATTTCAACCAGCCGGTAAAAGTTCACCCCGATCTTGCTTTTTGCTGGCCCAAACAGCCTATCGAGGCATGGGACACTCATTATTTGTTTCACAATGCGGGCATATCATACGATGAATCAGACCGATACTTTTTCAAAGGGGGGTATATCTTTCACCCGCCTTTCTATGAGTCTTTTGAGAGGATAGACAAAAAGTATTGCTCTTATCATTATGTAGAGGCCATAAAACGACTCTCGCAATCGATGCAAGCGCATCCATTATTGGATCTCAGCTTCCTTTTCCTTATCGCAAAGGATACGCCGGTAAGACCCGATCTGTTATTCGCTTCAGTAGGTTATTTGCAGAAACACTTCGATACCAATATTCTCATTCTTGAGCAAGGTCCCCGACAATTGCTGCATTCCGATATGTTTCGCAAGCCGGTGACGTTGCTATATGCACCTGGCAGCGACGGGAATCCTGATAAAACGCACCTGTCAGATCTGCTGGCGCAAGCATTGAACACACCGTATTTTGTGATGTGCGATGCGGGAATGATCGTTCCGGTGTCCCAAATCCTCGAGTCAGCCAGGAGTATCCGATGCGGTTGTTCGCAAAAAATACTGCCCTTCGACAACGAGATTGTGAAAGTGGATGAGTTCTCATCGGCGGTCTTTTCTCAAATCCTGGCGGATGAATTCCTCGAGGCTAACAAGGATAAATTTTCGGCCGTCTCCGACTCGAACTATGAACCGTACGTATTCCTGAACAGACAAGCGTATTTGGAGACTGGCGGAGACCTCAACATGCCCGCCGGAGGGACTGAAAGGATCGACGGTAGTATTTATCAAATAAGCAGGTAACCGATGTACGATGAATTATCGACCATAGTTGCGGAAAAAGCGGCGACGCTGATGCAAAGCGCATCTGAGATCGACGGTCTAGGCCTCTATCGTGGAAAGACTGGCGCGTTGCTGGCATTGCATGCCGCAAAAAGGGCGTTGCCGAACGCTTGCTCCGCGTCACTGGAAAAGGCCATTGTACGCCTTCAGGATGAAATAGCCGAGAATGCCGCCCCTACCGACAGTTCGTTCAACAACGGCCTATTCGGAATAGCCTGGGGCATCGCTATGCTTTATGAACGGCGATACCTTATTGAAAATCGGGACAGTGTAATGGATAGTCTGGACGATGAACTATACAAACTGGTCCTGATGCAAAAACTTACGAATCCTGATATAGAAACGGGTATAATGGGCCGGATGATGTATTATTTAAATCGCGTCACAGACGCTTTAAAGGCGAGAAGCAAATATCGCTACCTTTTGAATTATGAACTATTAATGTCATTGATGGATGCTCTCGCGCCCGAGATCGAGAAGACCATAGAAGAACAGCGCCAAGGCAATGCTCAAGCCATGGATCGGTTACTTCAATTCGGTGGCTTACATTCCGGGATTTTTATTCTTTTGACTATCCAGATAAAAAAAAGAATTCACCAGGAAGTCGCCGAACGTCAACAAATACAGTTCATAAGGATATTCTTAAATTTCTTTAAATTTTTAACCGAACATCCCAGCGCCGCCTTTCAAAATGCCGGTACTTACCAGAACACAATTCCGATACTAAATTGCCTGCTTTGGGCCTCATACGGAAGCAGATTCATACATCATCAGCTCGATTGCGGGACACCGCTGCTGAACCAATTCGTCCATGAAAGTTTTTCGGCTTCGCCTAAAGCCCAACATTTCCCGGCGAAGCTCCTTTTCTTGCATTTACACAGGGATGCGACTGCCCAGGAGCAACTAAAAAAACAGGTTATATCACATGACTGGAAATATAACAACTGGGGAATGTCCGGCTTTAGCGGAACACTTTATACGTTAAGTCTTTTCCTAGCATCAAGGACGCGATCAGCGGATCTCGACTTTTTATTGTTCTCAACGGGAGCAAATATGCCGGAGTACGCATAATTTCGTTAAATTAATGACCAATCTTATTGGAATGGCAAGACCGGATATTAAAATATCGCTTCGTACCCTTTTTCGGCATAAGTTGCTAGGGTTGATCAAAGTATTGGGACTTGCAGTAGGCATTGCTGTAACGATAGTGGCGTACCTGATCTTATTATACGATCTCTCTTATGATCGCTTCCATAAGGACAGGAATCGCATTTATAGAATAGTGTCCGTTATAGGCGAAGAGCCAAATGTGCTGTATACATCCGGCGTCCCAATGCCACTCGGCGACGCCATTCGTAAAAAAATACCCGGGGTGGAAGATGTAGCTCCATTTTATATCATCAATGATGCCCCGATTACCATCTCTACAAGCGACCAAACCCGTCCCTACCTCAATCAAAAAGGAGTGATCTCTACCGGACCCGAGTTTTTTACAATTTTCGCTTACGACTGGCTGGCGGGCACTCCCGCGATCAGTTTGACCCAGCCTTACCAGGTGGTGCTTACAAAGCATGCTGCTACATTGTATTACCCCGGCTTCCCGTTGGATGCCGTCGTTGGGCAAAAACTAATCTTGAGGGATAGTATTTTAACCACTGTCAGCGGGATCGTTGATGACCTGAAGGGCAATACAGATCTTACGTTCAACGTTTTTGTTTCCGGCGCAACGTTTCAAACCGCCCGCCTTCGACATCCATTGGCCTCCAACTGGGCGGTAACGATCGGCCCATCGCAACTTTTCGTAAAATTGGTCAGAGGCTATTCGCTGGCCTCGATCCGGCAACAGTTAGAGCAAATCTATCGTGAGCATGCAGCCGAAACCAAAAATAAGGCGCAACGTCCGTGCCCATATCAACTTCAACCATTAGCCGATCTTCATTTCGATGCTCGTTTCGGCACCTGGTTCGGCAACAGGGTCGCGAACAAAACGATCTTGTACGGCCTCCTGGCAGGAGCAATTTTCCTTTTATTGCTGGCCTGCATCAATATGATAAACATCAGTACCGCTCAGTCTTCCGACAGGGCTAAAGAAATAGCGGTCAGAAAGACGCTGGGCGCATCGAAAATGCAATTGATCGGTCAATTTCTGACCGAAACCTTTGTGACGACGTTGACTGCTGGGATTCTATCGCTTGTATTGGTTCCGGTCACACTCCGACTCCTTGCCCACATCGTGCCGGCGGGCGTTGTTTTCAATCCGATAAAAAAACCCTCCGTCCTGCTTTTTTTGTTGCTGCTGACGATGGTGGTCACCTTCTTTTCGGGTATGTATCCAGCCTGGATATTGGCACGTTATAGCCCGGTTCGGCTATTTAAGCAACAAATCGGCGACTCCGGCGGCAGAACAGTCGCATGGCTTCGTCGATCGCTAGTTGTCACGCAGTTTGTCATCTCTCAGGTTTTTGTTACTTGTGTACTATTTGTGGGACTGCAACTTCGATATACGCTGAATAAAGATCTCGGATTCAGAAAGAACGCCGTCGTTTACTTTGAGATCAGCAATAAAGATACCGCCGTCGAAAAAAAGGAAACCTTACTGGACCGGTTACAATCGATCTCAGGAGTCGAGCGTGTCAGCCTTTCGAATGGGCCGGCATCTTCCAACAGTTCTTGGTCCGGTATGATCGGGTATTCAGACGGGCATTCCGTGATGGAAGCCACGGTACAACAAATATTTGCCGACACGAATTTCCTGCCGCTTTTTGATATCCCGGTGTTGGCTGGAAGCAATATCCAAAATAATTCCCCATTAAAAGAGTGCGTAATTAACGTTGCTTGTTGCCAGCAATTGGGTTTCCGGGATATAAACCGGGCCATTGGTAAATTGATAAGATATGACAACAAGCTGATCGAAATCGTGGGGGTGATGTCAAATTTCTACCAGGAATCTTTGTACGAGCCGATCAAGCCGGTTATGCTGATGGTCGATCCGGGCAATGAAAGAGTTTACAATGTTGCGCTTCGCCAGACACGGGGTCAACAGATGGCCGACAGATGGAAGGTTACGATTGACGAAATGGCAACAGCTTTTAAGGATATCTATCCCAGGGATCTTTTTACGTATGATTTTCAAGATGACACTATCGCTCAATATTATCAGGCAGATATAAGGTTCTCGGCGTTATTGAAGTATTTAGCCGTCCTTACCGTTTTTATAAGCTCGATGGGTCTGCTTGGGTTTATCATCTATTCAACCAACAAGCGTTTGAAAGAAATCAGTATTCGAAAAGTACTCGGCGCCTCGATTGGACAGATCATACAATTATTTTTAGTTGAATTCATACTTTTGACGGTAATAGCGTTTGCAATATCAATTCCCATCTCTTATCTGGTTGTCCATGACTGGCTAAAAAACTTTGCGTATAGGATCTCAATGAGTTGGTGGATCTTCGGCGTGTCCGGGGTTATCTCGGGCGTCATTGCGATGCTAACTATTGCCATACAAGCGACAAAAGCCGCCGTCATAAACCCTTCTACCCTGTTGAAAGCAGAGTAAAATCGATGTTACTATGCAGAAATCAATTTTGTTGAATTTTTTCGGAATGCTCCTGATCGTGTGTACTTCCTGCAAATCGCTAAAGGTCAGCAAATTCTCGGTTTTTAATCGATTTACGTATCTGAAGGAGCAACCGCAGTTCAATTTCCAAAATGACAGCTTAGGAATAACAGGGGCCTGGAACTGGGCTTCATCCGCCAGGGCAATTCCAAAAACATCCTTTATTCCTCCCATTCCGTTGAAGATCCTCAAACCTATCGTTAGGAAAAATGGGCGTATTTTATTTGCTACATGGGTTCCCAACCGACGTAAATTTGGAACTCAAGGCAATGTGCAAGTCACAAAGCAGGATGTACGTTTTACCGACAAATCGAACAAGCCGCTCTTTATCGTCGTGCTGATCAACGAACGGCGATTCGAAGGGGATACCGCTAAATACCGGCCGAAAGGAAAGAATGCCGACTATCAATTCCAGCTTTTTGCAACTTCTCCGGAATCGCCATCGCCCAACTATTGGGTAATGGAGGTCATTGCCGCTGCAAAAGACAGATATTTTGATTTTGTGTGCATTATGGATGAAAGCTTTGTGCCGGATACCAAGAGCAGGGAGTACCAGGCTCAGCTATTTTTGGACGATATTAAAACGAGATTCCTGACTAAAGAGTAGCAGCTTTCAATATTTCGCTTGCATCAGCGTGCAACGCGAACGCTGTAATTTACTTAGCATTGGTCCTCCAAATCGACTGCATGATCAGGCAGCCGCTGGTCCTTCTAGGCGGACCAAACAAAACCGGTATGATCTTAACAACACGGTCGCAAATCTTGGCTACGCGAAACGGCGAGAAGGGCGCCTTGCGTCGCGTGTACACCAAGTGCTGCAGATTGCCTGTGCCATTCGCCCGATTTAGAAGACATTAAACAATGGAATATAAAATATGATGTAGCACCAATGCCCTGCAAGGCCGGTCAAAAAAGAAGGCTTGATTATGCCGGATAGTTTCCTTGAGTTGAAGGGCGACCGTTTCCAGGTTCCGCATGACGGCAGGAGAGACAACGCTGTGGATCGCGGCGATCAGCTTGTACGCCGAGAGTCGCTTAAAAGGAAGGTTCTCGTTTCCTTTTTGGCACGCAGATTTTAACTGAAGGGCATTACACGAAATACCGTTCCAATTTCTCGATGGCTCCTTCTAGCCCATCTTCGCCCCTCAGTTGAAGGGCGACCGTTTCCAGGTTTTGCATGACGGCAGGAGAAAAGACACTGTGGATCGCGCCGATGAGTTTGTCCGTTGAAAGTCGTTTAAAAGGAAGATGGCGGCCCAGCTGCATTTGCTCGACGCGCTTTCCCCACCAATGTTGATCGCCGAATATCGAGACGATCACGGGTGGAATCCCTGCTTGAAGTGCCGCGGCCAGGGTGCCCACTCCCCCGTGGATAACGGCAGCGCGGCACTGTGGCAAGAGCCAGGCATGGTCAGCGGTCGGCACGACATACAATCTCGAATCTCTCGGGCAATCCGAAAGCTGTGACCAGCCTCGGCAGAAGATATAGCGGTGGGGGGTGCGCGCTAGCAGTTCTTGCAAAATCCGTATAAAAAGCACGGGGTCGGGAATGGGCATGCTGCCAAAGCCGATGTGGATCGGTTTCTCGCCGCTGGCGAGCCAATCCATCAAGTCCTTCGCCGTGGCAGCTGTTCTGTGTACTGGCGGTGACGGCAAGCTCAGAAAACCGGTCACCTGGGTGTCGGCGTTCCAATCTGCCGGCCGGGGCAACAGCACGGGGCTGACGGCATACAGCGTAAGGATGTGATCCGATGCCGCCTTGTCAAAAATCGAGCGCTTTAAAGGCGCCAGACCGAGCGATGTTCGGAATTCGCTCACGGCAGGTTTGACCTGGTGCCAGAAGAACGACCGGATAACCTGATAAGTTAGTAAGTTGTACGCCGGAAAATTGACCAAGTCCCAGCCCGCGAAAGGAAAAGCCCGGGTAGGCGTTGTCGGGAAACTGAGTTGGATCATCGCCCAACGTTTACCCATCTTTTCCGCGATGCAGCTCACCCAGGGAACGCCCAGGACACTGGTCACCAGCACATCCGCTGCCTGGCACCCTTCCCATAGATCCCGGTTGACACGGTCCTGCACGGCAAGTCCCCGCTCATGAATGTACCGAAGGAGTTTCAAGGTATTTCCTGACTGCAGCAGCCGGAGACCCTTGGGATCATTTACCATCTCCTCGGTACTCCCCGTAAGGGAATAGAAATCGATGGAAAAGCCTTCGACGAAGGATTTGAAATTCTCGTGTGCCAGCAGGGTCACCCGGTGGCCGCGCCGGATCAACCCGAGTGAAAGGGCCACAAAAGGCTGCACATCTCCTCGGGAACCGATGGCAACGATTCCGTAATGCATAGTTATAAAGTTGAGGTTGAGCCTGGTCCAGTAGGCTGGATGGGATCAGTTGAAAGACTACAGCGGCGAAGATACCGGCGGTGGTGCGAAGTGGTTGTATGGGAAAGGGATTACGTTTTATGAAAACGGAAATCTTACGCAATTCCAGCAATCTTAGGATTTATGCATGAAGTTGGAGGCGCCTATGTCATTTAAAGTAGACCTACCCGTCATTTTATCTTATCAAATGCAGCTACCCCGCCTTCTAAATATTGTGCGTAGGCCGTGGCATCATAAACCGCTCCCTTTGGCGGCAAGAGCAATTGTCCTGTATCATCCAACAAGACGTATTCCGGTTGGGAGTTGCTGTTGAATCGGGAGGCCTGGATATCACTATTCAACGCCCCGATATCCGTCACCAGCCTTTTGCTGAATGCACTGGTATATTGTTCGCTTACCGGCAGAGCCGTCTTATCGTCTACGTACAACTCAATCAGCACGTACTTATCCCGGATAAGCGCCAGCACCGCGTTGTCCGGCCATATCGTCGCTTCCATCTTCCGGCAGTTCACGCACGCGTGACCGGTAAAGTCGATTAGGACCGGTTTATGTACCTTCTTCGCAAATGCCAGTCCCTCCTTGAAGTCAAAAAAGGCGTGCAAGCCTAAAGGCGCATGGAAAAGGTCCGCATACTTAATGGTTTGCGGAAAGTCCTCGACCTCGGTAACAGCCTTGCCTCTTGCTACGGTAAGCGTAGGCGTATACAGGTCAAAATCTTGCGTATCCTGGGGCGGCAGAAATGCGGCGATCGACTTTAAGGGCGCCCCCCAAAGTCCGGGTATCATATAAACAGTGAAGGCGAGGACCACGATCGCCAAAAATAATCTCGGTACGGACACGAATAATAAATTACTATCGCCCGCCAGCGTAAGCTTTCCCAAAAGATACATGCCCAGCATTCCGGCAATGACGATCCATAGAACCAGAAATATTTCCCGGTCAAACCAATGCCAATGATAGGCTAGATCGACATTGCTCAGGAATTTTAGGGACAGCGCCAGCTCCAGAAAGCCAAGCACCACTTTGACGCTGTTCAGCCACCCCCCGGATTTGGGGAGCCGGCTCAGCCAGCCGGGAAACAAGGCAAAAAGGGTAAAGGGCAATGCCAGCGCAACAGAAAATCCGAGCATCCCTACCGCCGGACCCAGCAGGGCGCCGGTTGTGGCCGTCTGTACCAGCAGCGTTCCGATGATCGGACCAGTGCAACTGAAGGACACCAGCGCAAGCGTTGTCGCCATAAAGAAGATTCCGATAAGCCCATGCCTGCTGGAACGCGCATCTATCTTGCTGACCCAGGAAGCAGGCAGCGTCAGTTCAAAGCCACCCAGAAAAGAAGCCGCGAACAAGACCAACAGGAGGAAAAACGCCATATTGAATATCCCGTTCGTGGATAGATTGTTCAGTGCGCCAGCCCCGAATGTGGCCGTCACTGCCAGCCCCAATGCCACGTAGATCGCTACAATACTCAACCCGTAGATCGCCGCTTTGCGCGCCGCGCCGCGCTTCCCTGCGCCCTTCGTAAAGAAGCTCACCGTCAACGGCAGCATGGGAAAGATGCAAGGCATCAGCAGCGCCGCCAAGCCGCCGGCCAGCCCTTCCAGGAAAATGGTCCACCCCGACGCGGGTTGTACGGCCGGGACCGATGCGGTCCGTACATCAGCCGACTTGACCGAGTTTTTGGCAACCGCTACGGGTGTATCCGTTTTGATGGTCGTGAACTGCACCCCAGAAGTATCTTGGGCGTAGACACGCCCAAGCGATAATATTAAACATACGACTAAGAACCATTTCATGGAATCCTATTTCACTGGAATGCTGAAATCGATATCTTCCGGGGGAAGGCACTGCGAATCGTTACAGGTCATAAATTCGAGCTGGCCCCTGACCGTTGTCTGGCCTGCTTTTAATTTTATCTTTTGCTGAAAGATGACACTTTTGACAAAAAAGCCGACCTCCATATTGAATACCTTTTCCATCCGCTTGATCGGCTGCGGCTCTACCGTCGGCCCGTCCAGTACATAGTCAGTCGAAGGGGTAAAGGTAAATTTGGTCGCTATCGGGCCGCCTTCCTTCACGAGCTGGGAATAAACATGCCAACCATCATCAATCGTCGCTTTAAAAAATAGTGTCGCTTCGTTTGGGCCCGTCTTCTTCGCGCCATAGCTCCACGTGACAGGCTTCAAGATCTGGCCATTTGCCGGTGCGCCAGTGAGGAGTGCCCCGGCCAGGGCGGCCATCCACAGATTTTTCATTTTTAGTGGTTTTAATCGAAATTATTGGAGGAAAGAAGCTTTTCATCGATTGAACGAGGAGAGCATAAATACTGCGCTTATCGTAAAAAGCCTTAAAGGATGATTTGGTGTCACTATTTCAAATAAATCGTAAAAGGAATGGTTTTTGGCGGCAGGCACATTTCGTCGGTGCAGGTCTGATATGTCATGGTGCCGGTAATTCTCGTTTTCGCTTCACCTCTCAGCCTGGCGGCCTGACTAAACACGACGCTGTCAGCATATTGATACTGGATGATGCCCGCGGTCTTGTCCATGTATGTCTCCTTGCGACCCAATTCAACCACCGGCCCCTTAAGTTCGACCAGGGGATTGCTTCTAAAGACAATTTTCGTTGGTTGCGAAATAGCTTCCTTTGGCTGGACCTGGGCGTAAATGTGCCAGCCCCGCTCGACATGAGCCTCCAATCGGATCTCGATGCTTTTGTCAACAGTGCGGACTGCCCGGAAGGTCCAATGAACCGGGTCAGGCTGCTGTTGTGCGACGGCGAAAAAGACGAGCAAAGTGCTGCTGATGACAATACATACGTTTCGAACCATTGTTCATTTTTTAGGTCATGCGGTTGTTGCTGCTTTTAACACCAACCACACTGAAATAGAATCCAAGCCGCGGTTTTCAGTCAAAGGGATATAAACGTTTGCGTTTCTAATCAAAAAAAAATGCAACGTTACAAATCCGGTAACGATGCAAAGGTTTATACCCCATTTCCACCCAATTCTCACGGGCCGAAGATAGAAAAACGACTATGCCAGGACATTTTGTCAGCGTGGGGCCAGCTTTTGGTAGTCATCCCAGACGGCGATCCGGACAAAGAGCCAGTCGATGTATTCCCTTTGCAGGGCGACGCTCGGCTACACTGGCAATAAAACAATCAGAAAGGCGAGATATCCAAACAATAACCTTCAATTTTGTCTTTGTTCGCCGATTTCAGTTAGGCGAGGAGCTCCCCCTGCTCACCCGGGGTGATTGAGGATCTTAATTTCGGTTAAAGAGATATTCGAGCCGGGATATTGCCATACTTGGAATGATACAGTTGGAAGAGGCGGCAGGCTTAAGCCAAAGCGCAATTTCTATTTATTAAGGGTTCCAAACATTCAGAACGGTTTCCCAAAGAGACAATCGCCGCCAAAAAAAGGGTTAGCCGGCAGCTCAATTATTTTTATTCACGCTATACGGTCGCCCCATCTCTTTCAGTTCTGCTTCATCCGACGGGCAAAGGTACGCCCTGGTCAACAAGATGAACAATATGCCGAACAAAAAATAATTTAGCGAATAGGCAACGTCGTAATAACTGCCCAAATACTTCGCGCACATCATCAAGGGCGCAGTACCGCTGCTCACTAAAAATGCGCCAGTAATGATCCAAAACCCAGGCCGGTCCCTTAATCGCTTTGGATTGGCCGTAGCCAGAAGCTCATAAAAATAGACTAAGCACAAGGGGATCAAGAAAATAGTTGGAACTAAGTAGTAAGCGGTACTAAAAATAAAACAGTAATCACGAATACAATTCACCAGCATCACGCCAAAGTACAACCAAACACTTATTTTGACTATTCGTTGCCTAAGCACCGACGAAAGGTTAAACAATATAAAGCGCGAAAAGATAATAATTTCAATTAGACCAAACGTGTTGCTCATCGTGATCACTATCGACTTCATGGCCGGTTGGTTCGCCGCCGATATAACCCTATAAAAATCCACCGCGGTCACCAACAGGGAGGACATGATAAAGTAAGTAAAAGGACGAAGTCCCCTGTGTCGCCCGTAATATCTAATACTTACTATCAATGCAACTATTGCAGTCCCAGCCATGACTGGTTCTGAGTAGTACTTTTGCGCAAAGTAGGACTGAACTTCTCCCATTGGATTTTGGATTTCAGTTAAATAATAGCACCAGCTCATAATAAATAGGGAATGTCCCCTTTTCAATATTCCAACGTCACTAATCCGCTTTTGACCGCATAAATGGCCAATCCCACCCTGCTCTTGACATTCAATTTTACAAAAAGTGAATCCCGGTAATTATCAACCGTTCGCGGACTGATCTCCATCAGGGTAGCAATTTCCTTATACGACATTTCCGTACCAGCCAACTGCAAAAACCTGATCTCATTTGCGGTTAAATTAAATTGCTCTGGCTGAGCTCCCGGATTGCGAGCCTGCCCCTTTCTGAAAAGGCTGACCAGCCTGCCCGCCGAGCCAGCTGAATAATAATAACCTGTGGCAATCACAGATTGAATGGCCAGTTTCAATTCCGCAGGATGGATGTCCTTCTTGAGAAATCCCCGGGCACCAGCCTGCAGCATACGCAGTAAGCTCACTTCTGAATCATACATGCTCAACACAAGAACATAAATCTCTGGATAGGTCATTCGCAAATTACGAGCAGTCTCGTATCCGTCCATTTCCGGCATATTGAGATCGAGAATAACCAGGTTCGGCAAATGATCTGGCTGCAACTTCTCCATGAGCTCCTTTCCGTTAGTAGCAGCAAGCATCACCTTGCAGTCATCAAACCCATTGATCACCCCGGCCAGTGCATCCCGCAACAAAATATGATCATCCACCATTGCTATTTTTGTTACATTTCCTTGCATGAAATCGTGTTTACCATTAAGTGGGGAGACAAAGCCGGATCAACGTTCCTTCCCCCGGCTTGCTATCTATTTCAAGTTTTCCTCCAATCATGTGCGCCCGTCGAGTCATATTGCATATGCCGGACGACTGCTTACCCTTCACGGCATTCACATCGAATCCCTTGCCGTTGTCCTTAACCGCAACCAGGAGTTTGTCTGGCTCATAACCTAATTGAATACTTACCTCCCGCGCCTCCGCATGTCGGATGATGTTATTGGCCGCCTCCTGGACGATGCGGAGGATAAAAATCTCCTTTTGCTCTTCGAGAAACTTGCTGTCACCGTCTATTTCGTAGCTTACGTCGGCAAAGCCTAGCTTCCTTAATTGAGACGCTTGAAGTTGAAGAGCAGCCGCGAGCCCATGACGACGCACCAGGTCCGAACTGAGACTTCGGGACAAATCGCGCAAGTCGTCCATTGCCTTTGTCAGAAGGCTAACCGAATGGGCTGCTTTTTCACTGCTTGATTCCGGATCGTCAAAATTCAATGTATTTAGCTGTAACTTGGCAAGAGAAATGAACTGACCGACATTATCATGTATCTCCTGGGAGATATATTGAAAGGTCTGCTCCTGGATCTCCAATTGCGTCTTAAGCAGCTCTTTTTCTGCCTCTTCTCGAAGATTGTCCATCTCAACGACAAAACGCTGCTGTTTCGCCCGATAAACAAAAACAATAAGAAGAATGAATCCCAATAAAAGAAGGACCAGTATAGTGGCTGCAGAAAAGATAAAAATAACAGCCTTCGCTGAAGGAGGGATCATAGCTGTTTATTTTTCAAAGGATGTGGCAACCAAACAGTATAGACAATGGATAAAGTAAACACTCTTAGCATAAAAGGTATGATTCAAAGATAAATTAAAAATATTCTTCTATTTCGATATTTCTATCCAACCTCATAACTAAACATTAACACAAAGAGACCTCGCGACTACTGACCGTACCCGCCCACCCATTCGCCGCACTTCTTGCCGGATAGCTGTATCCCCTTGTCATCAAAGCAGGCAGCGTTTGAAATCAAATTAATTCAGCCTCCGGTCCACCGGGAGAACGCTTTCATAAATTTGCTTTCGTTTTGAGTGGAAATACCGGAGCCGCCTCTTCCGGACGGCACCGAAATGCTCTAATGATAAGGACAAATAAAATACTATACAAGATGTCATTCAAGCCAAACAGTGTACCTTCAAGGCTGCCCAGATATTCAAGAGATACCAACAATGGAATACTGCAACTATTGAGAAAAAGTACTCCGGTTACAATCCAAAAAGACGGCTGCTCCTTTAGCGATCTTGAATTCACGGTCAAGAACAGCTCATAAAAGTAAATGAGGCATGGCGGCACGAGAGCGACAGATTCGACCAGCCACAGCTTCGAGAAAACAATAATTGGCAGCTTGTGGACAAGAAATAAAACCAAAAAAATAAAGAAGGTTGTCGCATTCAACTTAACGGCCCATCGGCGGGCTTTTCCAGTAATGTACCGAAGAATAAAAAAGGTGCACAATGAAAATTCAAAAACGATAAATACTATGTCGGCAATCACTATAAGCTCGTAGGCAAATGGATCGTGCTTCGGAGCCAGATGTCGGTAAAAATCTGCCCCGGACTGAATCAAAGACAATCCTATATAATAACTAAAAAACCGAAGGGAGCGGTGACGATAATACAACTTCAGGCTTACAACTAATGCGACTATCGCAATCAAAATCATTAAACCCTTACAATAGCCGTCAATCGTTAGGAAGCCAATTAATTTCACAATAAAGTTTTGGCTAAAATAAAGGAAACGGCATTAATTCTTACCGTGAAATCACCCTACCGAGCCGTAAAATTACTACCCCTTTAGGAAACCTATCTCGTTCTAATCAATCTCATATACTCGTGGTGATCCGGTAATTGCCGGATAACTTCTCCTGGAAATTCTTTCCCAATGGAATGCGACGTCGTGGTAGCCCACATCTCTGAAGTGACGTCGCTCCCGCTTACCGACCGTTGGCAAATTAAAGCAAAACACCAACTATTATGTTGTATTTATACATTAATAGTTTTACTTTTAATTATGCACCATTACCAGCCGTTCGACCCGTACCAACCCTTCTCAAAGGTCAGTCTGTTCAAATTACTCAAAAAGAACTTGAATGCCGGTAAGCCTTGGGTTGCTTTTCGGGAATCGTACCCAACGCTTGGAAGATTTGATCTGGGCTGCTTCAAATCGGCAAAAGATGCGGAGAATTTCTGTCGGCCCAGCGAATACGAAGAAAATAGCGAATTTGAATACCGCTCCTTCAAATACACATCAATCGAACCTATACTCAAACAGCTAGTTTCAGCGAATAAAACTCATCCTCTAACTTTAGCCAATCGAACCGCACTCAAGGAGGAGTTGGCGAACCACTCGATTGGACCCAACGATAACCGCCCCTTTCAACAATGGATAGATTCAATGGTTAAAGGGGAACTCAATGCCGTTACCTATAAGCGGACTTTCATACCCAAGGACGAAATAAGTGAATATCATCTCCACCGGCATCTATATCCGCGTGGCACGGTCTATGAAGTAGGCCATGGCAGACTTCCACTCGGCTCCTTTCCGCGTCACGACATCGCTATCGAAGAAATGCAAAAGCATCTCCATAACCCGGCACCAATCGATCGAGTGAGTGAGCTGGTCTTAGTTGGACAATACAAGGATGTCCCCCTTCGACTTGATTATGAGTGTCTACCTGAACGGGGAACGGGTCTGGTTATTTCTACGGAATCCCTTCCGTTCGTGGAATCGGACCTGATGGAACGGCGGGCAATCGACCCTACACAACCGTATATGGTAGAAAACCGCCTTTTTGCAAAATTTGATCCCGAAACCCAGCAGCTCCGATTTTATGATGACCGGTTGCAGCAGATTGACCCATCACGTTCGCATTTCGACTTAGACATTCGATATTTTGCCCGCAGTCAGGAATTAACTCCGCCGGTCAGCCACGGGTCGACAGCGCGCGTCAGCCACCTGGCAGATTTTGGAAAACAAGTTGCATCAGACGAACACCGGCAGGAGCTTGGTGAAGACATTGGGGATAGGAAGAGTCAACGGCTCCCGTAGTGAAATGCCAACAGAATTAATCTTGCGCGTTTAAATGCAATTGCCAATTCAGCAGACTGAAACACCAAGGAGGAGCGACTTTTCCACCTTTAGTTTGTCTGTTCGATCAAACCACCTAGCCGATGATACTTTCTAGCCCGGGCAATGTTGAGAAGCTCGCGAACGGTGGCACCCGGAAGCCGCTTCTTACGCTTCTCCCACACTGCGAAAGCTTCAAAGGACTGTCCAGCCGAGGGACCGACAAAGTAAGTAACCCTGCTGAGGTTATACACCACCGACTCCAGAAGCGCGGGGGGCATGGTCTCTATCGGAATACTGTTCAGAATATCCAGCAGCATTGTTAAATTGTCACGATAGGAAGAGAAGGCGCCTTTCGATTGCGCCCGTTGCCAGGTGATATCAATACTCTTCGAAAAAAGCTCAAGGAAGCCCGATAGTAGCGGGTTGTTATTATCTGCGAGCATACCAAGGATCTCCTTCCGGAAGCACTCATCATCAATAAAGCGAATGGATGTCTCCTCGGTAGGATTTTTCAGGAAGCGGTTAAATGTTTCCAGTTGATCCATTCCCTGCTTATGCCGGTTCCGCGCCACTTCAATTCCTGCACACAAATCCCTTAACAACGGGCCGAGCTCGCAAAATTCCACAACGAGGACGTTATTTCGGTCTCGATAAGGTTTCTGTTGAGGGTTCGTTGAATGGTAAAGCTGGATGACATCATGGGGGTAATTCTGGCGGTCCGCGGTAAGCACATTTTCGGCCCAGTCCATCGCAGTCAATACATTAAAATCGCCTAATCCGTAGCCGATCAATAGCGTCACCGATTCTTTGATGATCAGGGGCAGTTTTTGTTGTCGGTACTGGTTCGGCCGGAATAAGGCGAGATAATCTTCCTGGGTAATGATGATGGAGGCCGGGTTAGTACGGATCCCATGCAAATGGTACACTGGGATCGATCCCTCCGGGGCAACGAGGTGATCGGATGGATCGAGTGCATATCCTTTGCCCGTAAGAATTCCTTCGATGACCAGATCGTAATTGGTCGTGATCACCCATCCAGGATTCAAGCAATCAAAATAATATTGATATTCCTTCCTTCTGCTCGCTTGCGGATACCAGGAGGTCAGATTGGCAACGGTCTCCTTCAAGGCGCGAGTAGATTCGTCATAGGATAGTCCTTTCTGAACGGCATATTGCCGGCAAACCGCCGTTGCGATCTCGGGATAGGACATGCCTACCCTGCTGCACTCGGAAATATCAACCGAAAGTTCCGCAGCGCAAGAATCGATCAGCTCCTTCCAGGACAAGGCCGTTTTTTTCTGCGGTGTATTGAGAACCGCCATCGAAAGACCCGCCCCGATAAATAACCCAAGATTGCCATAATTCGAGGAACGGGCAATTAATTCAAAGGTCTGGTCACGAGACAAAAGGTCTTCCATAAATTAAATCTAAACTAATACTTGTAAACATAATACTTTTAATTTAATTTTAGAAATTAATACATTTACCAATGCCCGCGTTCCGCGTCAATACCGAAAACGATTGCCTCGACCTTCTTGAACATTTCCGGTGGGGAGACAGCATGAAGCCCATATGCCCCTGGACAGGTTCACCAGACTGCAGGCAAATTCCTGACGACAGCCGAGGCCGCAAACAATACTATTCAAAAACTAAACGAAGGGTCTTCAACGTCGGAACCAATACCATTTTTCACAATGCGCAAAAAGATCTGACCATACTATTCGACGGCGTCGACCAGTTCGTTAACGGCAGGAAGGGAATATCCAGTGATGAAATGAGTGATAGGGTCCAGGTCCAGCAATCAACCTCGCACCACTTGCAATCAAAGCTACGGGCGGTCTTTGCTCATCCCGATCTTCTGGCCAAACTGGGCTGCGTCGTCCAAGCGGACGAAACGTATTACGGTCAGTTGCTGGGAAATATGCACGATGATGTGAAGGAGGAATTGCGAAAAATGGCACAAATCACCGGCGACAGGACGCTGCTGAATAAAACGCCTGTTTTCGGCATGGTCGATGAATTGGGTAAAGTATTTTCTACCGCAGTTCGGGATACCACCGCAAATACCCTGATTCCTATTATAAAAAAAATGGTAAAGAAAGGCTCAATTTTCATCAGCGACGAGTTCCCCGTCTATAAGAAGTTGCCTGCGGAGGGCTACCATCATCTTACCGTGAATCACAGCAAGGGCCAGTACAATGTCACACGGGGGGGAACATTGGACATTTACAGCCCCGATCTTCTACGCGATTTAACCTTACAGGATCCCCGATTCGGACGATTTAAGGATAACCAAGAAATCCGACAACACTTTCACAACAACCGGATTGAAAAGTACTGGGCCGAACAAAAAGGGATTTACCACGGAACCTATCATCATGTGGAAAATCTGGAGCTGTTTTGCAAGGAAATGGACTTCAGAAGAAATTATAAGGAATTGAAGCCTGACCAACGAATGGGGCTTGTGCTCAAGCATTGTGAATGGACAGAGGCTCATGTTCCGCTTCTCCAGCAAAAAAACAACAAGCCAAACATCGTTCGGCAATACCTGGACGAATTCCAAAACAACCATCAGGAAAATAAGGCGTCACGTTCCCTCTCCCATTGATCTCCTAGAATCCCGGCTTCTTTCCTTGATCCTGCTCTTTTTTTAATTGCTGGTTTGCCTCTGCTTCACTCCTATATTGTTTCACCCAATCTACTCTAGCTCCGGACACCCGATTTTCCTTTGGCACCGAGAATATAGCTGCTTGCCGGTCTTGAAGGTAGCTTTCGGCCGCTTGCAGGACACGTATCAGATCCGATTCCTTCGTAGTCAAGAACTTGATCCGTTTGCCCTCGCGGGGAATAACGATGCGCCAGTCTTTGCCCGATTTTATGATCGCAGCGTCCGCAAATGTCCGCATGATCATATCGCCGCGCTGGAAAGTACCTGGTTTGATCGTTGCTTTTAAAAACTGCGGCAACCCTCTAGGCGGCTTAAAGACCAACACCTTCCTTGATTGAACCACTACTCTGGCTCCCGCCGGTAACTTATCATCCAATCGCATTAATTGATCCGTCATATGGGTTCGGTTAAAATGCGGTACGTGATCAAATCTTCCATTTCTTGTCCTGGTCATCCGGCTGACCACCCTCGGGGTTACGGTTGAGATATTCATTCAGGTAGCGCTGTCGACTGCCTTCGTCTGCGAGCTTATCTGCATGCTTGATGGCCGCCCGCAGCTGATCTTCGTAAGCTATGGGCATCCGCGTCCCGGTTGGAGCGAGTGGACCGGGTTGCGCAAGCATGCGGACGCCCGACTCCGGCTGTACCACCACCACTTTGCCCTCCTGGTCCACGATGAAGGAGCCCTTGTACTCGCGAATGATTCTGTCTCCAGGCAAAAACACGGGGCTGTGTTCCCTAAACTGGCCGCCGATGAACCTGAACGCATCGGCAATGTTTCCGTCAACCGTTCCTCCCGAAAAGGTCGCATTTAGCCCCTTCTCTTTGCCGAAACAAACCACGGCGACGAAATGGTCATGCCGCAGGATCACCGCATTCCCACTCTGCTCAATGACTTCAGCGCCCTCGAGCGGGTCAGTAGGAAGAGCATCGTCGGGGTTCTGGTCATCAAACTTCTGGCCGTTATCGACGTAGTCGTCCCCTTCCAACATGTTATCCGGCATGCTCATCGCTAGGAGCATTGATCGTCAGACGTACGGTCGGCAACCAAAAAGGAACTTCGCTTTTGACAGATCACCATTGTCCCGGAAACATCGGCCGCAATGGCATCCTTGGCTCTGGAAACTCCATACTCCACTGGCTCAATGGTTCGCCCGCGACAAAATGCCCAGGTCACCGCACGACAGATCGCTTCTTCTCCGTCCGGGGAATTATTATACTTGTTGTACACGATCAGCCAGGAAGGCTGCCCAAAAAGATCCTCCGACCTGGTCACTGGTTCCTGCATCCGGCTGTCGATCCACTCATTCACGCCTTCAGGCGGATTAAATTGTTTGGCTTGCCGCCGACGCTCCCAATAGTAAATGGCCAGTACAATCCCCACGGCGAGAATGGGAAAGATTGGTTCAAAAACGGTTTGGTTCATAATGGTTAAATTTTAATCTTCCACCAGATCGGCCTCCGGTCGCAGGTCCGATTCGATGGATTCGATGATCTTTGAAAACACAAAATTATTTGGGTTGGCGCCCTTTTTGTCTGTGGCGATCGCATTACTCGTGATCGTATTATAAATATCTGCCGCCATTTCAAGATACGGTTCACAGAATCCGCCAAACCCCTCTTCTGCGCGAAGCGCTTCATACTCCTCCCGGACATAATCATGCGGACTGTTCATCATGTATTTCCGGATCTTGATCGTCCAGAACTCCCGTTCCACGAGCTCCCGAATCTCCTTTCGGATCCTGGCGAGATTATCCCGTAATACCTGATCAACCTCTTGGTCGGATCGACCAGCCATCGAGGCAAAATGCGGCGTCACCGGTATGGAATACCGGAATTCCTTGCTGCTATCCGAACGGTAGTATGCTGCTGGCTTTTCCACCTCGAACCGGGCGGCAAAGATCTTCGACTTATCCCGCTCCGACTGCAGGAAAGCCGGTTTCGTTTGCGGCGGGACATCCGTAACCTTCCCCACAAATTCCCCCGTGTTCAGCCGCATGATCTCATGCGGATGGATCAGCAGGTCCATGTGCTCATTAAAAGAAATGGAGCTCGACTGGTCGTTATCCGAAACGTTTTGCCGAGTCACGATGCCCTTCCCGATCAGGTTACTCGCGTACTTTGCTGTATCCTCATCGCTAACTTCGCCTATAAAGACATTCCCAAAGCCTGCCCGCAACACCTTCGCGGCTTTATCTCCATAGTTCAGGGCCAACTGCGAGAAGTCTTGCATCGCGATACAGGTTACAATCTTATTGCTTCGCCCGGTATTGGGCAGATTCTCAATATTCTGAATGAACAGCGTCGGACACTCGTCGATGATGAATGCGCAGGGCACTCTATCCTTTTGGTTGATCAGGCCGGCACAAGTAGACGCGAACAGCGACAGCGCGGGCGCATAGCTCTTCTTCAGCATATCATCATTCCCCAGCACGACGATGCGCGGTTTGATGCCCTTTTCAGGATCGGGCTGTACGTTAATATCAAGGGTGAAGTCATCTCCGCTGGTCACCCAGGCCATTTTTTTGTCATTCAGCTTCGACATCGCGATCTGCAGCGACGCCAACTGGCCGCCCAACTGTTCTCCCGCTCCCGTCCGCTGTGCCGACCGAAGCGCGGAAATGGTGGCGGATACTTCCGGGTCATCCAGCATGACTTCTATCGTCCGGTCAAAATCGTCGTAGGAACAAAACTCGATCACGTGCGGCAGCGAGCAGATATTCCGTCCCGTTTCGACAGCCTTGCAGCGGAGGTACCAGATGATCCCCGTGAGGATCGTGACGGCGGAGTCACTGAAAAATTCCCCCGACTTCTGCGCCCAGTTCAGGTTGATATTGTAAAGAATCGTCTTAGAGGCCTCGTTCGCGAAAGCATATTCCGGCAATATTTTCGGATGCAGGGGGTTGCACCGGTGAGAGTAGCGAACATCCTTAAAATAGATACTGTAGAAATCACAAGCGGTCCCCCCCTGTTCCTGCGCGTGCCGCCACGCGTTATAGGCATACTGACTTAATGTTGGAAACTTGAAGTCATAGATCAGTGCGGAAAAGCCCTTATGGATCGCCTGATCGATGATCGGTTCGATGAGCGTATAGGATTTTCCGGCCCCGGGACCACCGACGATCATGATCCCACGGAATGGATTGAGGAGATTGACCCGGCCTGCGGTGGTCTTCCAATGGATCGACGCATCATTCATATGCAATGACTTGTTCTGCCGGATGCGATTGCTCATAGGACCGACGGCGCTCAGGGCAGGAGTATCATGGCTTCTTTTATAGAGTAATATAGTGGCCGGACACAGGAGAAGCGCGGTCAGATAAAGCGAAAAGCAAACACCGAAAGAAATGGCCGGCACCGATCGGAGGCAAAAAAAGGATCCCAGCAGCAAGCCGATCGAAACGCCCACCGCCGGCAGCAGCCAAGAGCGAAAACGTCGGAAATGGATTTTCTTCCCCTGCGAAATCCAACCCATGATAAACGAACAGAAGATATAGAGCACCGGAACGATATACCATTGTCGGTATAGGGGCATGACCATGCGCCATAGCCGAACGATCACCCAAAAAGCGCCCGGGTGATGATCCCGGACGGTGAGCAGGAATTCGGGATTGAAACAAGCCCCGATGCCGAGCGTGATCAGGAAGCAGAGCAGGAACAGCACGTGAAGCAGCCAGTCTTCATAGTGGGAGGAGGGCGATTGCTTTTGCATAAGGACGGTTTACCTTGCTTGCACCATGGCTATTGTGATATCCGCTTTTTCGTTGTCTGTTCTTGCTCCTGGACGTCATCCACCTTTTGTTCGTATCCACCGATAATGGCCTTCAGTGAATACGGCTTCCTGGCTGCCTCGCCCTCGTCCTTCGGTTTATTCTTAGAACCCACAGGCCTTCCTCTCCTTTTTTGCTGCGGTTGTTCCTCCGTTGGTTGTGGTTGCATCTCGGATTCTTTTCGCCGAGCGGAGGGGCTCGCGATAGGCGATGACGACGATTGTTGGGAGGCTTGGACGGACGTTGACGTTTCCGCACGCTGCCCCTCCGGTTGCGTCTGCCTTTCGTGTATCCGCTTATGCTCTTGCACCTCTTCTGGTTTAGCCGCCCTGGCCTTCAGTTGGAATCCATCGCCAACTTTTTGCCATTGAAAGCGCACATCACCTACTTGACCGGTATATTCCTGTTTCTTTTTATCCCAATATTTAAAGTCGTGGACAATCACAGATTTACCTTCAAATAAGTCCTTACGTTGTTGGTCGGAGAATTTATAGTTGTATTCGACTTCCGGCACGTTTTGCCAACCGGCATTATTCGTGGGTGCCCTTACCGCAGTTGATGGCTGCACATTCGGCTGCCCGCCATCCACCGGCCGCTGCATCGGTTCTTCCCTTATGGCGCCCTGAAGTGCTTCCCGCGGATTTACCGGTACCTGGCCCGCGGCTAGCGCTTCCTGAGCCTGCTTTATGAGAGCGGGCACATCCACTTCAGGCTTATAGCCAAAGATCACCGGAGTATTCGAATCCGATCCCGGAATACAATCCTTTTTCGACAGCATATTGGGCCAGACTTCCTGCGGTACGTTTAAGCCTGTCTTTATCCATTTATCACCTTGCTTTATCGACAACTCACAGTCCTCGAGCCTGACAGATTTACCGTCCTCCATATCCGCTTTTTCCTTTTCGGTAAACTTATGGCCATATCGCTCTGCCGGCAGTTCTTTCGTAGAAAAGCCGAATTTATTAATCTCGCCTTTGTCCTCCAAAGTCATTTTTTCGTTCATCATTGTCACCCACATGCGCTTCTGATCTCCCGCCGAATTGATATAATCGGGGATCATAACCGACACAGGCTGATCATGCCGGCGGTTCACCAGCCTGTTCATCTTATTGATATGCGGATAGCGCTGTCCCACGGGAAACCTGGCCTCACCGGAGGAGGATTTGGCGAACACACTGCTCAGAAATACTTTGTTTCCTTGTCTTTTGAAGTTTGCTTTTGCTTGCATCTCGCCATCGGCATTTTTTACCTGATGTGTGAACGCGTAGGTCTCATCCTTTCCCTGGATGAATTTCATGAGGCCGTCTTGGAAGATGTCCTGCGGGATGCCCATTTCGATCAGTGGCTTTGACGCTCGCTGATAAACTACTCGGTGGGGAGCCTGTCTCGGTTGCGTATCATTCGCTGGCATAGGGTACTAATTATAGTCCAAATATAAATTAAAAATTGCAAAAACAAAATTAAAAATTTAGTTTATAACACTATTAATTATAATACGGCTCATTTTATTTAAGCTTTCGCCGCTTTTTCCGGGCAAGCGCCTCTTCCTCCTCCAGGGACCTATCCGCTCCGGAATTCACCATCGTTCCCCCTCCACCGGCAGTAAGCATACTTGCGAATACCCTATCGAATCCAGATATCCCCTGATCGCTCCATGACTGTCGCTCTTCTGCCCGGTCCAGGGCCGCCATTGCTTCCGGATCAAACCCGAAATGTGTCTTCCCGGGCTGAGTGGGTGCCAACGCTTCCCGATCCGCTGCCGGCAACCGGTCAAACAATTCCCGCCATTTTACGGGCGAAAAGAAGGCCGGTCCGTCATAGGCGCTCAACCTTATCGCCGGATCGTCGAGCAGGAACAATTCGGCCTTCCGGAGTTCCGGTTGGTGAGGATCTCTTTTCCAATACAGCCCGACACCGCGTTCGTTTAAGGCGCGCAGATAGCGCTTAAACTCATCTGCTTTGGCGGTTTTTTGCACTGTTCTTTTCAAAAAGGTCTCTGCACGAGTCAACCGGTGGTGGAGCGAGCGATATCTCCGCCAAAGCAGAAGCGAACGCCGGAGCCGCCCGATCTCAGGTTCCGTCAAAGCCAGCACGGCCGGTCGGCCTGTCATTTTCGCGATGGATTTCGTGTTGCCCGAACGCAACGCATGGTATAACATCCGACCCGAAAGATTGGCAGCCGGGCATAAAACGCCGGCGGAGACCAGTAACTTCTTCTGCGCTGCATTCAACCGCTGGGAACCATCACAGCCAATGGCGTCAAGGAATTGACCAAATCCGCCATACAGTTTTTCGACTGACGTCCGGAAGGTTTGACCCGAGCGATCAAAGGACAAATAATGCTGTCCCTCCTCTTCCTTTAACCGGATACCGTTCCGGTTGAGCAGAAGGTGCATCTCCGCCATTCCGAGCTGATCTCGCTCCATTTCTTCCCGATAATATGAAAACAGCCCATTGACATGATCTCTTATCGCGTTTGCCGTGAACCGCGGGACAAAATTTTGTTTCAGCACCCCCGGCGACAGAGACCTCCCCTGCCAGAAGATATCTGTCGCCCGGTATCGTCTTTCTTCTTCCAAGATGGTGAGACCGGACAAGACGCCGCGCCTGGAGACGAAAACTTCCGCTTTTATTCCCCTGCCTTCCAAAGAAGCGCGAATGTCCTCGGGGGTATATACTGCTCCCTTCAGTAACTCGTCGTAGGCCGACGACAGCAGCGGTCCGTACCGCGCTTGCGTCACCTGATCGGGTGGATCCCAGTAGAATGATCGCTGCCACTTGCCATCTGCCCTGGCTCGGAGTTCACGATTTCGCGTCAATCGCGCTGCTAAAATCTGCCCAAAGCCTTTGCCCATGTCACGTCCCCGCAGCATTGACCTGCGTCCACCCTTATCCATCCGGTAAAAGATTACCCCTTCCCGTATAAAGGGACGCCCATCCCCGTCCGATGTTACCATATTTATCTGATGCCGACGCAGACACGCCTGCAGGGCAGCCATTTCCTCAATTCCTTCCCGGTTCAAATAATATTGCAGGTTTTGGATCACCACCTTTTTGAACGGCTTACCCGGTATCAGATCCGTGGGGCTTAGCGACTCGACGGACAGGTCGACAACCGCTTTTGCCGACTTGACCGGCGTCAGCCCGTATTTTCGTTCCAACCTCCGACAGATACTGATGGCGACTTTGGCCTCGTTAAACGCGTTGATCTTCCGGCCGTCTTCCCCTACCCGGCTCGCGGCAATGTGCAGGTGCGGATGGGCGGTATCATAATGCCGGTAGATGACCGCCGGCACCTCCCCGTATCCCATGTCGCGGAGGAATTCTGTAGCGATCGCCACCGCCTGACTATTGTCTGCCAGATCACCCGGCGGGAAGGAAAGACTGGCATGAAACACCGGTTTCTCGATCCGCTTTGCCCGGGCTGACCAGGAATGCAGAGAACCGCTCAGCTCGGCGGCGGACGAATGCCAGCCAGATCCATCCGTAAAATTTACTACCGCCAGCCGCTCGCTTCCTGCCCATTCCTCGACCCCATTCTCCCCTTCCACCCACTGTACCGGCTTATCCTCACAATAGGCTAAGAGACCTCCAAAGTGCCCGCCGCAACCGATCTTCGGGATCATTTTTCTGCATTTTTAAGATTGATCAATGACTGCAATTGCCGGGAGATCTGCTGCAACAAGTGAAACGAATCATCCGCCGCCGGCTGTCCTTTTCGCCGGTTAAGTGCCAACGCGATCTGATTGAGGTTGTTCCCGATCCTTTTTAATTCAGCCTGCGTGTCGGCCGGCACTTCGATACGCGTATAGGCGATGACCCGCGCATCCCTGATCGTCCGGTAACAGAATTCGCCGATCGTCCGGCATGGGCTATCCCCAAACCACTGCATGATCCGGTCATATTCGGCGGCGGTGAACCGCAGATATACCTTCCGGTCGCGAAGACTCCCTTTGGTTAATGGCTTTCTTCCCATAGTTTTCATTTTGAGTACGAGGCTCGCCACTCCATTTTCGCCCGCATAAATACACCTTGCTAACGGCCATCCTTAGCGATATACCAGGGACTGCTCCCATTGGTTCAAAGTTAATTCAATAGTTACTAAAATAAAAGTATTAATTTTGTTTTTAAAGTCAGATTCAACTATTACTTTTGTTGAATAGTTGAACGAACGGATACAAGCAAACGCGGTAAAATTGAAACGTTGAAAAATTGAATGGTGAAAAACTCGAAAGATCGAAAAGCTGAAAGTTCGATCAACCGAAAATTCGATTATGTAATTTCTCAAACAATTGAAAAGTTCTTTAAATACATGCTCACTTAACTGAAAACTTAATTAATTTCTTACTGAAGTAATTTATTAATGAAATTCTCACTTATTTAAATACTTACTCACTTACTTATTTACATGTGTACTTTCTTAATTATTTCCTTACCTAATTAACTCTTTCATTATTCAATTATGCATTCCATGAACCAAGCCACGATCATCGCCTTCGGGAATCAAAAGGGAGGTACCGGCAAGTCCACCCTTTGCCGCATTCTCGCGACCCAACTTTGGTATTCGCGCCCTGATATCCGCACTGTCATCTGGGACTGCGACAACCCCCAGTTCACCAATGCCCGGCTCCGGGAAATGGACCTGGTACTGTTTGACGCCCTACCCGATCTCAACCGGTACCGGAAAATAAAGGGTGAATATTCCGCTCAATGCGCGGTTGCGCCCTTGTATCCTATAAAGGAAATGGACATCAGTCGGATCGAACGGGAGGGAGAAGCCGATCTCGCCCAGTTCGACCTCGTCTTTATCGACCTGCCTGGAAAGATCGACAGCGAAGAGCTCGGCAAGGTACTGCCCGCGATCGATTACCTATTCATCCCGATCGACTATGATTATGGGACTGTCGATTCCACCGTTCGCTACCTGACCGTCCTTCTTAGTCTGGCTGGTCACCACGAACTGCCGTTAAGCGACAACATCTATCTGTTCTTTAATAAAATGGAAAAGAACCAGATCGCGGGGTCGGCTATCCCCGTGCGGCAGGATATCCTCGAGACCCGGCCGGGTGTGAAATTCCTCGAACAGGTGGTGCTCAGCCGGAAGAATATCAAAGATGACACCTTCAGCACCCTCTGCCGTCTCCACCAGGATAGCAAGACAGATAACGAGCATTTCCAGCTCTTCTTCCGCGAATTCCTCGACACCATCCATCCGCAGGTTGAAAAGTTGAATAAGTAATTAATTGAAAAGATCATGTCGAATAAACACCTGGGTTCCCGCCTTTCTGCCTTCTCGTCCCAGCAATTGAAAAGCGCTACATTAAAGGTGAATCAGGGAGAAAACCCCATGTTACCAGAAGAACCCGTAGGACCGGCCGTCACTCCCACACCGCCCGTGGTTGAGCCCCCGGCCAATGCTCAAGAAACATTGGAACTGCCGGTAAGGCCCCCCGAGTGGATCAGCATTGCCGGCGAGATCGACAAGGTAAGCCAACGGGACTGGCAGCAGATGGACACATTTACCAAAAACGCCCGCCAATATAAGGGGCAACTCACCAACGATGTTGCGAAGCTGACCGCCGACAATCACGAATTTCTAAAAGCCCTTAAATTCACCATGGGGGTTGACATCAGCCAGTTCGTCAATAATTTCATTGAGCAATTCCGCGGCCGGTACAAGGAAGAGCTTCCCGGGATTTTCAAACGCTAACCGAAGGCCATGCATCCGCTGCAAACCCTGGTCGCCAATAAAGTTATTTTTGCGGCTATCGTGCTGACGGCACTCCTCCTTTACCTGGCGGTAGCTTCCCTCCTTTGGCATCGCGACCGGCGGCATACAGTGTCTACGATTGTTCCGCCTGCGCGCAGACCGGTGCGATCAACCGATGATGACCCTGCCGCGATCGCCGGCGAGATATCCGCCAACCTTGAAAAGTTACTGGCTGAAAAAAGTAGCGGATCCATTGATAAGGATATCCTCCTTAAGAAATTACTGCGGTCCGAACGATTCAAAGGATAACAATGTCCAAGCGGACAAAAATTAATAATTCACTTTTTCAAATTAATACTTGTCGTTTACAAACTTTTGATTTACTTTTGATGAAACAATCCGAACCAAATGAAACACAGTACAATGATCGGTACCCTACGGCAAGCTCTTCGGAGCTTGCCCGGTACCGTAAAACTTTCGGTTCTTCTTATTCTGCTTACCTGTGCGACAACATCAGCACACGCTCAAATGGTCGACGGCAGCGGCGGCGTGTTCTCCACCTTCAAGTCGAAAGTACTCCCCATCATGAATGCCCTCGTCGGTATCGCCTGCCTGTTTGGCATCGGAAAGGGCGCACTGGATCTAATGGGCGGCCATGAGCATGGCAAGCGCAATTTGGTCTGGGTGGTTATCGGGGGATTGATCTGGACCGCCGCCTCACTTATCATCAACGCCTTAAGCTGACCTATGTTCGAATACTACACCGAGGTCTGCAATTCCTTCCGGAAAGAACCGGAGATCTTTGCTATCCGGCAGACCTTCTTCCTGTTCCTCCTTTGCCTTCTCGGCGCCTCGGTAGTCCTCTATCTTGTCGTAGGTTCGATGGGCCTGAAGATCGGGAATTATCTCGCAGCGGCGGGTATCCCCCTCCTGCTACTGCTTTATGTAGCCATCAGAGCAGCCGGTGATCGGTTGTCCCTGGGTTACATCTATAAACGGCTATCCTATCCGCGAACGCCGAAGTACATCAGGGGATCTTCCGCCCGCCCTAACCAAAACGACCATGAAAACCCGGCCAGTTCCAACCGTATCCTTCCGCGACATTAACCCCATCCTGTCGATCGACAACGGTCTGCTGGTTAACCGCCGCGGCGATTATTCCGTGATCTATCAGGTAGAACTTCCCGAAGTATTCTCCCTCACTCCCGAAGATTACGCGACGGTCATCCAAGCTCTGAGCAACGGTCTGAATATCCTCTCCGAGGGTCTGGCCTTTCAGCGGTTGGACTTCTACATGCCGGTTAGCCCCGGCCTTCTGCTGCAAGACCAGAGCTACGCCGCATATCGGGATATCCGCAAGCTGAACGCCCGGCGTGTCATTGAAAACAAGACATATTTCGTCTTTACCCGCCTGGCCCGTCCCAACCAAAAAAGATCCTTTGGCAATACCTTGTTCGATGCCATGGGAGGTGGAAAGGTCAAGGGGCTTTTCCAGGAAAAACATTATACGGACAGCCTGGTGCGGAACTTCCTCCAGGAGGTTGAGGGATTCATCACAGGAATGGAACGGTGCCTCGAAAAATCCAAGGCCCTGCGCTGCCGCAAGCTTGCCGACGATGAAATTTCCCAACTGGTTTTTCAGCGCTATTTCGCACTTGACCCGGACACCGTCAACCTTCGCCCTGACTATGCGGATCTCAAAGATACTGCCCGGCTCGGCCCGAGCCTGATCAACATCTTCTCCATGGAAGCCGACGGGTTGCCGCCGGCTGTATACAGCTCCATCATCGAAGGCAGCTATCATAAGGAGGGGATATCCGAGCTGCCGGTATCGTATTTACACGACACGGCGTTCAATCTGGATTTCCCGCACATCGTCAACCAAGTGATCTACACTATCCCGCAAAAGAGAACTTTTGAAAAGCTGCGGAAGAAAATGAATTTCATGACGGGAGCCGCCGCCGGCAATGCGGAGAATTCGCGAAATGCTGCCAATATCGAGCGCTTTATGGAAGAATTCCAGGGTAAATCCGGCGAAAAGCTCGTCCAATTCCATTACGGGATCATCCTGATCGCTTCCGCCCACGATGAGGAGCAATACCGGGACAACTACAACCAGGTCAGAAGCCTGCTGGGAAATAATAAGATCCGGTTTACCGTCAACACGTACAATACCCTCCGGTATTTCTTTTCCTACGGCCCGGGGAGCGCGGCCGAGATCGCCGATGAGGACCGGGCATTATGCCTGTCCACCCATGCGGCCTGCTTCGGCGTATACGAATCCAATCTAAAAAGCGCCACGAACGGCATCCTGTTCACCGACCGCAAATCCGGCTGGCCGGTCTACATCGATATGTGGCAGCACCCGCTCATCACCAACAAAAACCAGCTGATCGTCGGGCCTTCCGGGACAGGAAAAAGCTTTACCCTCAACTATTTTATCCGCCACTATCTTGATCAGGGGGAAGACGTGGTCGTCGTAGATCTTGGCGGTTCCTATGTTCGGCTTAATACCTTATATAAGGGGCTGAACATCGAGTGCTCGCCAGCGCATCCATTGACCTTCAATCCTTTCCTTCTCGTAGCGCGCGATGAGAGGGGCCGGTACCTGCCCCCGACCGAGGAGGATACCGAATTTATCACCCTGCTGCTGTTTACGGCCTGGCAATCCGCCAACCAGGAAAGCAAGATCACGAGCGAAGTAAATGCCGTCCTGAAAGAACTGATCCTGCTCTACTACGACGAGGTCAATCACACCGGTGATACCCCGGACTTCACCGGGTTCTACCATTTTACCCGGGATCAGTTCGGGCAGAACGATCATTACAAGCACCTCTCGGCCCAGACCTTCAACAAAGAAAGTTTCCTGCTGGTCATGCGCTTTTTTATAAAAGAAGGAAGGGGATTTAAGGAGGGACAATATCATTATCTTTTCAATGTCGACCGCAACCCTGAGATCTTCCATACGCCATTCGTCATCTTCGAGCTGGAAGAGATCAAGAGCAATAAAGTGCTCTTCCCGATCACCTATTTCATCCTGTCCCAGGTGGTCCTGAATAAGCTCCTGCGACAAAACAAAAAGACCGGCCGCCGCCTTCGCTTCCTCCTTGATGAAGTTTGGGTCCTGTTCTCCGGCGAATACGGCGACATGAGTCCCTTCATCGAATACGCGTACCGAACGTTTCGCAAGCACAATGGGTCGATCTGCATCGCGACGCAGGATATCAACGATATTTTTAAAAACCCCAAGGTGGGAGCGGCCATTAAGGAGAACTGCGATATCAAGATCCTCAAAATGCAGAACCGCGACAAACTGGACAGCATCTGCGAAGCCCTCCAGCTCAATAACCATAACCGGAACGTCCTGTTCTCGATGACCGACAAATATAAGGACGTCTATATCCAGTTCAAGGATTTCGGAGTGGTTCTCCAGATCGACACCGACGACTACAGCCTCGGTTTGTTCTCCTCCGACCCTGACCACAAAAAATGGCTGCGCCAGGACCTGGAAAGGACGGGTTCCCTCCCCGTTACCTTAGAAAATTTTGCCAATTATCTCTCCACCCAAAAATAGAAAATTTATGAAAAAGTTAATTTATCTGCCTTTCCTGCTTATACTTTCCAAAGTCGATGCCCAAATGGTCGTCGAAGACCCGGAAGCAGACGCCCAACTGGCCAGCAGCAGCGCGAAACAAACCCAGTCGAACTTTCTGCAAAACGCGATTAAAGGCTACAATTATTTGATGGCGAAGATTCAAAACAGCACCCTCGGCGAGGTTACGCAGACCGCTAAGGGCGTCAGTAACCAGTTCAATCTGCTGAACGCCGCGCTGGATGTCGCCGATGCCTTTCAGCAGTCCCAGATGGTCAAAGATTTCTTCGTTAAGCAAAGCGCAATTATCTCTCAGATCAATACGGTCAATCAAAGTCTCTACAACACCGACTTTGTGATGAATGCCAAAATGCGACAGGCCGCGCTCAATCTGCTCAACGATGCGTATGTCAATGCTGCAAAGAGCCTGTCGGTGATCGCCAATGGGTTTATCAAGAAGCAATTGAACCTCTCGGAACGCATGGTGTTCTGCGAAAAGGCGGCCTCCTATCTTACGGATGCCCTTTCAAAGGTGCAGCAAGCTGCGTCGATCATAGAGAAGGCTACCGCAGACAACGCGCACATCCAAAATAAGTCCACCTTTATAAAAGCCGTATTCTAATGTCGCTTTTCCTTCTTCAGACGGCCGCCAACCAGGCGCTGACAAATGTCCTGAACAGCATGATCAACTCGTCCGCGACGCAAGTCAAAGACGCTTTCGCTCCTGTATTGGCGCAAATGCAGACCTACTCCTACGGGCTTGCCGCGACGGGTTTATTAGCCGGTATGCTGCCGCTCGTCCTGGGGTACATGTTCTCCGGACAGTTCTCCTATGAGACCCTTTTCAAATACCTCCTCATGGCAGGACTGTTCGTCAACTACCCCACCTTGATCCGGCTGGCAGACGACGTGTTCAAACAGCCCGGCGAACAGCTCGAGAATACCCTTAAGGCGCAATCCAATGACGGTATCGATCTGGTAAATGCCTATGTCACCGCCTATACCGATGCCGTAAACCAATATTATGACAATAAAGACGCGCAAGTGAGCTCGCTGGACCTGGGTGCAAGACTGGATATTGCGATAGATCGAGCCCTCAAGCACATCGGTATCTATATCTGGCTGGCAATAGCCATGATCATTAACATGCTTCTGGACCTGGTGCTGTTCCTGCTGAAATTTGCCTCGATCTTCGGCGCGGAATTATTGATCGCGTTATCGCCGATCTCCTTCGGCATCAGTTTTATTAAGGGATTCGAAGGCTCCATCATCGGGGTGCTAAAATATATCTTTGTGATCCGCCTCTGGGTTGCCGTAGCGACCGCAATCAAGTTTGCCGCCTACAACATCGGTTTCTTTCATCTTGTTTATAAATTTCACGCACAGATCGATGCCGGCAGCATTCCCGCCTCCCCCGACTGGAGCATCCTTGTCCTACAGGCTGCTTTTATCATTCTGATCCTGCTCACCCCGATGTTTGCCGATGCGCTTATCGCGGGATCACAGTCCGGGGCGTTCTTTAGCGCTGCTATGGCTAAAGGCACCAGCATGCTCAGCACAGCCAGCAAAGGCGCTCAGGCGCTAGGAAGTACCCTCGGTCGGATCCCCGCCCCAACAATAGGCCCAAAGCCCGGGACGGCGTCCGCAACTTCAAAAAAACCCGGCGGGGCCGCCACACAGCCTGCCGGTACCGCCAAAGCGACCGAAGGCCATCCGGGTATCCGGCTCCCCAGGTCTACGCCAAAAAACACCAGTAAGAAGGCATAAATCTATCCCTAATGGAAAAAGACCTCTCTATCAAAAGCCTGTCCAATATCGACTACGCCTTCCGGACAAGCCGCTACGTCAGCCTGGGATGCATCGCCGGGTTCGTGCTGATCAATGTCTTCCTTTTCTGGTTTTATAAGGAAGCGGTCATCCGCAACACCGACCGCGTGTATATCGCCCGCGACTTTTCCATCGACCGGGTCACCGACAAAATCGCGATGGTCAAAGGCCATGTCACCAATTTCTATAAACTGTTCTTCGAGATCGATCAATACAACTATAAGAAGAATGTCAATTCAGCTCTTGAGCTCATCGGGGAAAGCGGCAAAGAATTGAACAGGGTTTATGCGAACGGCAATTACTATTCCCGGCTGGTCAATAATAATTTGAGCATTGCCGTGGACATCGATTCGATCCGGGTATACAACCGGGAGCCACCCTATAAGGTGGCCATCTTCGGAAAACGATACATCCGCAGCAGCTATGGCACGAAGGCGACCCGGCTAAACGCCGTGATGGACGTGTACCCCGTCAGCAATTCAGAAAAGAACCCTTTCGGCATGATGATCGAACACTTTGTGATCACCGACGATGCCGATCTGCCCACCAATTAAACCATTCTTTTAACTAAAAAACCATTCCCATGGATCAATATCCCAGCCCCGTACCGCCTGAGAAGCGAAGGAAGATCCTCATCTTCGGCATCGTTCCCGTACTTCTCCTGTTGCTCGCCGTCCTGCTCTATGTGCAGTTCTCGCCACTTTCGGCGGCCAAGCCACCGTCGCCGAAAGCCAATCTCCCAGTCCCCGATCATTCCCGTACGGATACCAGCACAGCGGGAAAAAGCGATCTGTACGCCATCCTCGAGGACCGGGAAAAGAAGGATTCGGAAGGTAAAGCCATATTCAACACGAACGAGAAGCTCAACCTCGGCACAGACCCCGGCCCCGATCAGGACCTAAAGAACCGCCTCGCGCGGGAAGTCGTAAAGCCCAGTCCCTTCGATGATGGATCATTTCCAACCACACACCGTTCGGCACCAGCGGATGATCGGCCGGCGCCCGGGGCAGCCCTACCCGGCGGTGACCCGGACAATGCCAGTTTTAACTCGATCGTGATCGCCAGCCCGGATGATAAAAAGCCAGCCTTCCCCAACTTGGCCGTCCCAACAAGCGCCGAGGTTAACTGCCCTGCTTTTATTCGCCATAAGACCAAGGCTACTGAAGGTGGCTCTGTAACGATGGAGCTCGAGGGCGACCTCACTATCCAGGGAGATACCCTTCCGAAGGGATCAGCGGTTACGGCGACGGTGCAGCTTGGGCAGAACCGGGTCGACCTGCATATCAATAGTGTTAATATCGGCGGGAAGATCGTCTCCGTACGGTTAACCGCTTTCGATACCGATGGGCTGGAAGGTTTACGCATCCAGGGCAATACGGCGCTGAAGCGCGGCGCGAACCAGACCGTCGACGACCAGATCGAAGCGGTTGGCAATGACGCCGAATCGCAGCTTTCAGGGCTAGGCGGCCAGGCCGTTGGTAGTATCGTGCGCAATCTCGTACACCCCGGCGGCCGCCGCGACGAAGCCACTATTCCAGCCGGATACCGGGTTATCTTAAAAACGAACTAAACCAAACTCCATGTACAAGATCATCATTTATTATCAAGACAACGAATGGTTAACCATTAATCTCTCTGAGCCCATTAAACTGGCGGAACTCCTGACGGCGGCCCCGGAAATCGGCGGTCACTATTATGTCGCTGTTATCGAAAACGGGGTGGAGACGGAACGAACATCCGATGTGGACGAGAAGACTGTCAGCCGCCAGATCGACCGGTTGCTCGATCATTTGCTGGACAGGGGGCTGGATGAAGAGGCAGAGCGGTTCGTCGACGAGATCGACGTCCTAAGCGGGCATAAGAAAAAGAAGCCATGGCTTTTCTTGGCCTGTCTTGGCTTTCTTGGTTTTTCTGCACTCAGTGTGCTTTACAGAACCATCCTCGCCTTTTTCCATTCCTCGCGGATCAATGTGCTCTTTGTTGGCGTAAACATCGTGCTGGCCACCTTTCTGATCTGGGGTGTGACTTTTTTCGCCCTTAAAAACCGAAAGCAAAATACCTGATCACCCAAAAAACCCGTACCGTATGAACCTCAATTTTTGTTTTATTTCTCTTTATGTCGCCGCTTCGGCGGCGTTAAGCCTTTCAGGAAGCCGTCCGTTCCGATCTTCCCCTCCCGGACCGCCAAAAGCCTTACCGTCCGCTCAGACCGTTATCCGCGACAGCGTTCCGCGGATCATTGGTGATTCGGAGTATGTGGATACGATCTACCTCGGTTTGAATAAGAACAGCTATGTGGAAGTGAAAGGGGTAGAACCGCTTTCCGCCGACGTCGGCGGCGACAAACAAAATATCCTGATTGCCGTCCAGGAGAACAGCAGCATCGTCAAACTCAAGGCCCTCCGAAAGGGATTTGCCGACGCCAACATGATCGTCGTTTGCAAAGACACGGTTCTGCAATACTTGATCCGCTATGCAGACAATCCCCGGAAAAATTATTACGGATATGCCATTGCGGGTATTCGTCAAAAAATCGTCGAGGAAAGGGCGTTGAGGACACCGCCTATCTCGCCACTGAAACCACCGCCGGCGGCAACCCATCCTAACGGCAATCAGCCTGGTGCGGATAGTGCAGTAAAAATGGCCGTAAACCCGACGACAGCGTCCACCGGATCCGCGACCATTCCAACTAGTCCTCAGCCGCAGCCAAAAGACGCGAGTGATACAATGGTCACCCTCCCCGTCACCCCGCTTGAACACCCATCCAAAGACGTAACCACCCTCGATCGTTTGCGCAGCCGAAGGGTCAACCTTCAGATCGGTGCGGTGTCCGGTGGCATCCGGGCCACGCTGGACCGGCTTTACCTCGACAGTCATCACCGCGTATACTATGCCATCACCATCGAAAACAGGGAAAAAAGCGCATTCAAAGTGGATTATATCGCCTTCCAGGTGTTCAACAAATTCACGCGATATCGCTCGCCGCTAGTGTTGAGGCATGTCGGTGGCCGTGACAACCCGGCCTCCATTCCCGCGGGTTCCGCGCGGGCGCTGGTCTTTGAAACGAACCCCGTGGCCATGCTGCCGGAAGAGATCCTGATGATCACGCTGGCTGAACCCAACAAGGAAGGCGCGCGAGAGATCGCTATCCGCCTGACCCCTACAGATTTAACCCGAGCGGACGAATGGAAGGACGATTAGACCCCGTCCACGGATCTGCCTTCTGTCAGCTCCTTCACCTGCCGGGCGATCTCGGCGTAAGTCCGGACAAACTTCGAGATGTGGCTGTTGTCAGCCAGAAGGATCCAGGCTGGATTGATGTGGGCAACCTTGTAGAGATGCGACAGATACTGGGTCAGCAAGGTAACGCTGCCGATCTGTTTGCGCTCGAAATTCAGGATCATCTGATAGCTGACATCCCCGCAGATCTTCGCCATCTCGGCCCGGCTGATGTTCAGGGAATTCCGGACCTCTTCACAACGCTGCCCAATATGCGCAATGACTTTGTTTTCGCCATCTGTGGGCTGAGGGTTTTTAGCAGGCGCAGGAATTTTCTTAGCTGATTTTTTCTTTACTGAAGTTGGCTTGGTCATCGTTAGCAGAATGATTGATCATGTGTGTAATTGCAATTGCCGGGCCAAAACTAATAATTTTCTATTTGATCGACGAATAAATTATTGATTTATAGTAGACAAGCATTGATTTATATCAACAAATTCATTTAAACCACCCAGTTATGAAAGCACGTTTATACCTCTCCATTATTCTCTTGATGAGCTTCTTTACTCACCGAGCCTCGGCGCAGACCCAGCTCGCAGAAGGACCGGATTGGTTGATGTATTATTACTCTGCCGGCACCGGTTCGAAGATCGGCGTCCTCAATGGCAGTTTGATCGGGCCGGAAGGACAACAAAACAGTTCGACCGCTTCGGTGACCATGCCCCTGTCGAATGCGGACGAATGCGGAATGCCTATTCACATCTCCTTTACTCAAGGTGCTCCCTCTTTTCCCATTTCAATTATCGGCTGGAATGATGTGTCCGGACAACCAACGGTCAATGTCACGACAGACCCCACCGATCCCCGGCCCTATGCCCAGGGATCGACCTATATTCTGAATTATTCGGGGGCTGCCATGTTCCGGGTGGTCGTCTACGACAATGCCACGAATAAGTCCACGATTTTTTTTCTTACCATCACCGTGCACTATGACAATCAGGTGATGACCATCACCAGTACCACGACGCTTTGTCCGGGTGGGACGGTCAATCTTAATCTTGTCAACGGATACTATAACCCCTCGCAGCAGATCTATGTGCTCGGTTCAAATAATCCGGGTTTCGCCATCCTGTGGAGCAACCCCTCCCAACCCTTTCCTATTACGGCTCCCGGCACCTATCATGCGTACTATGCCACTGCCTACTGCGACGGAAACGACATCACGATTAATGCCTCAACGGACAACGCCACGATCAGTGCGGCCGGCCCCACGACTTTTTGCAGCGGGGGCTCGGTCAACCTCACCGCCTCATTGGGCTCCGCTTATTTATGGAGTAATGGCAGTACGTCGCAGAGCATCAGCGCCGGAAGTTCCGGCAGCTACACGGTGGCGGTAACCGGTTCGGACGGCTGTACGGTCACATCCAGCCCAACAGCTGTCACGGTCAATCCCCTTCCGACTGCCGCTATCACGGCCGGCGGTCCAACAACGTTTTGTGCTGGAGGATCGGTAACCCTCACCGCCTCCGCCGGCTCTTCCTACCTCTGGAGCAATGGTGCGACCACGCCATCGATAACCGTCAACAGCTCCGGCAGCTACAGTGCGACCGTCACCAACGCCAATGGATGCAGCGCCACCTCGCCGCCAACCTCCGTCACGGTCAACCCGCTGCCGTCTGCTACGATCAGTGCCGGCGGACCGACGATTTTTTGCTCCGGCAATACCGTCGCACTTAGCGCCCCGTCTGCTGCCAGCTGGCTCTGGAATAACGGTGCCACCACTCAAGGTATCACCGTCCGCAGCAGTGGCTCTTACAGCGTGACCGTCACGGATAACAACGGATGCAGTGCCGGCTCCGCTCCCACAGCCGTTACTGTTAATCCGGCCCCCACCCCGTCAATCGATGCCGTTTCCAATCCTGATGGCTCGGTGACCCTTGCCGCATCCGGTGGTACCAGCTATTCGTGGTCTACCGGTGCAACAACTGCTACGATCACGGTGAGCACGGTCGGGACGTACACCGTCACCGCCTCCAATGCATCAGGATGCAGCGCCGCGGCCTCCTACGATTTCAGCTGCGTGGCCACCAAGCCAACTATCAGCCTTTCTGGCCCTTCCAGCTTCTGCAGCGGTGGATCGGTAACCCTTACGGCCTCACCCGGTACAAGCTATAAATGGAGTGACGGTGAAACCACTTCCTCCATTACCGTCCGCACAGGGGGAAGCTATAGCGTTACCGTTTCCTATGCCGGCGGCTGCAGCAATACCTCCGACCCCACGACGATCTCCGTCAACCCTTCCCCCACAGCGGCGATTACCCCGAGCCTTGGCGTCGATGGACAGGTAAGCTTAACTGCCTCAGGCGGCAGTGCCTATTTGTGGTCATCCGGTGAAACTACCCCGAGTATCACGACAAGCGCCGCGGGAACATACACCGTTACCGTCAGCAACACGCAGGGCTGCTCCTCTTCGGCCTCCTACACGATCCAGGACAATGGCACAGGCGGCGGTGGCTCATTGGTCATCACTCCTTCTGGTTCAACCACATTCTGCGCGGGCGGCTCCGTCACCCTCACCGCGGCCACAGGAGCAGACAGCTACGTCTGGAGTACGGGTTCGCAAACACCGGGAATAGCAGTCACTGCTGCCGGCACGTACACCGTTACAGCCCTCTACCGCGCGACGGGGAAAATAGAACGCAGCTCCATCGTCGTCACCGTCAACCCCCTGCCAACCGCATCCATTTCGGCCAGCTTTGGCGCGCAGGGAGCGATTACGCTGACCGCAGCAGGCGGAAGCAGCTTCGTCTGGTCGACCGGCGCGACCACTGATGCCATCAACGCTCCGACGCCCGGCACGTACAACGTTACCGTCGGCAATGCGCAGGGCTGTTCCTCGACCGCCTCTTATACGATCCGCAGCAACGGTTCCGGTGGTACGGGTTCGCTCACTATCTCCGCTTCAGGTGCCACCACCTTCTGCGCCGGCGATTCAGTGACCCTGACCGCCGCCCCGGGTGCAGGCAGTTATTATTGGAGCACGGGCGCAACGTCGCCGGCCATTACGGTGAGCGCGGGAGGTAACTATTCCGTCGAAGCCATCTACAATGCTACCAGCGAGATCGAGCAATCCTCGACTGCCATTACCGTCAACCCCCTGCCCACTGCTTCCATTACGGCGCAGCTAAATCCGGACGGAACGGTGGCGCTTACGGCCGCAGGCGGCGCTACGTACGCTTGGTCGGATGGTGAAATTTCCTCAACGATCACTTCAAGCGCCGCCGGAATCTATACCGTAACGGTGGCCAACAGCAATGGCTGCTCATCTACCGCATCCTACGCCATCACCGACAACGGCAGCAGCGACACGGGGTATATGACCATCGACACTTCTGGTCCTGTCCGTTTTTGTGTCGGCGGTTCGGTGACCCTTACCGCTTCACCGAATGCGGATAGCTATCAATGGAGCAATGGAGCGACAACCCAAAGCATTACGGTCGACAGCTCCGGCACCTACTCCGTCACCGCCCTCTATAGCGCCAAGAGCAGCATCCAGCGGAGCGCCCAGACTGTCACGGTGACCAACAGTAATCCTGCTTTATTTCCCGCCGGAGCTCTTCAGATTTCCTCCGATACGGTGGGTTTTGGTCAGCCGATCATCGCTACGGCCAACCTCTCGAATGCCGTTCAGTATGCCTGGGCCTTCGGCGATGGCCAGACCTCGACCGGAACCGATTCGATCGTCGAGCACTATTATTACCAGCCGGGCAACCTGACCCTTTCGATGACGGCCTACTCGATCTATCATTGTCCGGTCACCTATTCCAAGGAAATCACGGTTGGCTCAGCCCCCTCGAATGACAGTTCCTCGCTCAGCAGCGGCAACTACCGGTTGAATATTTTCCCCAACCCATTCCATGACCATCTCTACCTCACCTGTGTACTGGATCAGCCGGGACAGGTGATTGTGCAGGTTTTTCTGGCCGACGGCAGGGCGTTGGGTGAATATGTCTTTACCGGCCAGTCGGGAAACAACCGATTTGAGTTCCCCGGGGCGTCTGCGCTGACCGCCAATGTCCTGTATCTGTTCCGCGTGTATGTCAACGGCCATAAGTACTACGATAAGCTTTTAAAATATTGATCCGAACAAATAAAAAAAACCCAAAATGAAAAGGACAATACTCGCCTGGTTGTTGTTTATCGCGACAGGCTTAATCACTACCCACGTCTCGGCGCAGAACACCGAAAACTTCCGATCGCTAGACGTCCGTTTCGGACGAACAGGACTACCCGGCGATATCTTCAAACTCGTCGGTGAACGTTACATGGCTCCCGGCGTCAATCTGGCGCTCGGGGCCTTCCTCGAAACGTCCAACCGAAACAATATTCACTACGACTGCTACGGGCTGGACGCCATCGCCTATTACTACACGCCCGTAGGCGACCGGACCAACAATCTGTTTCAGGTCCGGCTCGGTGTCGGCGCAACCGCCGACTATGAACAGGAGAAAAATCTGTACCATGAACTCTCCACCGGACAAAAAATCAATGCCGGCATTGTAGGGGAATTGGCGGGTGAATGGGCGTTCACCGACGACTTCTCCTTGCTTTTGGCCTACAATCAAAAATATCTTTTCAGCAAAGCGCTCGGTACGTCGCGTTTTGACATCTCGATCGGCTGCAAACTAAAACTCTTTTAAAACCATACCATTATGAAAAAATGGATCTTATCACTGCTCATTTTAGCAGCCATTACCGGCTGTTCCGACAAGTACGAAAGCCTTAAGGAAATTGACCGGGCTCCTACACTCGGGCTTTCCGCCGATACGCTCTATGTCCGCCTCAACGATACCACGACGAGCGCCGGCCGGCTTGAAATATTTACCGAAGATCCTGACAACGATCTCCTGCAGATCCGGTACTCAGATACCTCCAATGGGAAGATCAGTGTCATCTACGATCAGCGCCCGGTAGCCGACGGACTGCTTCCCGTGATCGGCGATTCCACCCGGGTCTGGCTGGTAGCGAACGATTCGGGCACCTATTCGGTGGCCTTCACGCTTGTCGACCGGTTTGGCAAGACCGATAGTCGGCCGGTCATCGTGCAAACCCTCAGCAGTACGCTTCCTACTGCCCGGTTCGGCATCACCCCCGATTCCGAGGCCATTTACACGATCGATGGTTCCGGATCCACCGATCCGTACGGCTTTATCGTTCAGTATCACTATTCGGTGGATGGGCAGGACATCTATTCACCGGGTCCCGTTATCCACCAGACATTTTATGAGCCGGGCACGCATACCGTATCCCTTACCGTGGAAGACGATGTGCACGCGTATTCACAACCCTTTTCCCAAACCTTAAACATTCCCTAATATGAAGCATGTTATCTATTTTCTGACTTCTATATTTCTGCTCGTTACCGGCGCGGCCGCGCAAACCGGCAGCCGAGTGATCACGACCGCCGTACCCTTCCTCGAAATCCCGCCCAGTTCCGTCGGCCTGGGTATGGGCAATACCGGCGCTGCGACGCTTTCCGATGAAAGCCTCTTTTATAATCCTGCCAAGATGCTATCCGGAGATTACACTCAAAAGGTGTCGCTCAGCTATATGCCCTGGCTGTCGGACGTTGCCCCGGATATGAACCTGGCGAGCGTTAACTATCTGACGCGAAATGAATCCGGCAATCATGGGTTCGGCTTCAACCTGACGTATTTCACAGAAGGGAATATTTTGCTGCGCGACAACAACGGAACCACCCTCTCTACGCAAAAGACCAATGAGTTTGCCTTTTCCGGCACCTATTGTCTCGCGCTTAGTTACAGTTCTGCCCTGGCGGTGAGCTTCCGCGGGATCTATTCGGGCCTCGCGAGCATGTTCGGCACACCCGATAATCCCTCTTATACGCTAAAGCCGGCCTTTGATGTTGCTACCGACATCAGCTATTACAAATCCTTCGAGCTTGACTTTAGCCACAAGATCATGGTTGGCGCCAACCTGTCAAACCTTGGCCCAAAAATGTCCTACGACCAGGGCGCTGACGGCAAAGTGTTCCTGCCCACCACGCTGCGGCTGGGCGTCGGGTATAATGATGAGGTCAATGAAGACAACGGGTTTACGGTGGGCCTGGACCTCAGCAAGCTCCTCGTCCCGACGCCACCGATCTATGACAATAGTGGAACGATCATCAAGGGAAAAAATCCTGACCGGGGTGTTCTGAATGCCCTTTTCACTTCTTTCTCTGACGCGCCGGGTGGCCTCTCCGAAGAACTGAAGGAGATCTATGCCACTGTGGGCGGCGAATACCGGTTTCAAAACATCTTCTCCTTCCGTGCGGGGTTGAGCTATGAGGACCCGACGAAAGGTGACCGGAAATTTGTCTCTTTAGGCGTGGGATGCCGGGGAACGGTCTACGACCAGCAGCTGCAGTTCAATATGAGCTACCTGGTCCCCTTCGGCAACAGCACGGTGACTTCCCCGCTCCGGAACTCGGTCGGCCTCACGTTAATCTATTTTATCGGGGAATCGGGCAGCAACGAACGATAAACCCCCGCCATTACACCTGTCCTCCTCTAAGGCCCCGGCCCAGAATGAGCTTACCTCATTCGCCGGGGCTTTTGTTTTCGTCGTTCGCTCGACCTTTGCGCGCCGGGCGGCCCGGCTTTTTGCGGCTATCCGGCCGCAATTCGAAGGATAGCCGAAATCCCAGCGCCTCACACACCGCTTCGATGGTATCCAATTGTGGATTGGCAATCTTCCCGTTGAGTAGTTCCACAACGGTAGCATATCGCTTTCCTGACCGTTTACTTAGGTCTTTGGGAATAAGTCCGGCGTCACGCATGGCTGTCTTTAGACAGGCACAAAGCGCGGGATAGGACAGATTACTCCAGGACTGCTGGTTCTCATTATCAGATGACATGAACCAAAACTAACCAATATGCCCCTACCGGCAAAAAGAAGCCCCTTGTGGAAACAAGGGGCGGCGTAAACGCTGATTTCAGATCTCTACGTATATATAGAAGGATAATGGTTAACCAATAAAAGGATGCGCATAGCTTTTCGATCTTATCCGCCTGTCTTTCGCCAGATGACCTAAGGCCCAGGCTATTGTGATGTCTTTACCCGGATACAATTCCTGTATCGCTAAGTGCCACCCAACACCCGGGCCAGGTCATTTGGTTACGGATGGTTTTTCACACAATACTGTCGTTCTCTTTTCCTTTGAATTACCATACAAATATAAACTATTAATCTAACTATAGCAAATAATAGTTACATAAATTATATCCTTACTTGTTTCGCCGGCGATCCTGCCACTCTGTTGGCAGGATCGATCCCCTAGATAATAAAGACCGCTAGCGAATTCTTAAAGCAAGATCGCACCCATCCGGGGCGCGCGCTTTTTTGCTTGAATATTGGGGGGCGATTTTTTCTCGAAAAAGAAAACCGCGCAACCTCGTGGCCATTGCGCGCGCCGATCCGATGTGTACAGACCTGTTTTTTTACCAAATCCTAGCAATAAAGTGGGCAGCCACGGCAGCTTTGTCTGTCCCTGGCGGCCATTCCTTGTTCAAGTTGCTTTCCCTTCAGCATTTTAGCATGAATGACGCTTTTCTATACATTCCGCAGCCATCAAGTGCTGCGCAATCAGCTTTACGCTGTAGGAAGTCTCACAAACGCCGATCTTCCCTTCCGCGAACTGCTGAATTTGTTCCGGATTGAAGCCCTTGCCGAGCAGATCCCGGACAAAGTCAATGAGCTGCGGAAATTCCGTAAGAAAATAACGGTAGACGGTATAAGGTTGCGCTTCATGCGAATTTGGGCCCGTTTCCATAGTCTCTGGGGTTAAGTGGCTTTTCGTTTAGAACATAAATTTTCACCAGGCAAGGCTCCTAGCTATCAAATATAATAGCCGCCGGCCCCCGCTTAAAGGTGATATGACCCTTTAAGACAAGGTGTTTTCACCCTGTTGGTCCTATACATCGCCGTTTTAGATAAAAAAGAGCGCAAGCGGGCGTTATCCCGCCTATGTTTCGCTTGCCAGGATCCCCTTCCTATCCAAGACCGGTAACAAAATAGGGCTTTACACATCGGATCGGCGCGCGCAATGGCCACGAGGTTGCGCGGTTTTCTTTTTCCCCGAAAAAATCGCCCCCCAATATTCAAGCAAAAAAGCGCGCGCCCCGGATGGGAAACGCGCCTTTAAACGGCAAAACCCCATACCTTGGGGTCTTGCTCATAGATACCGCTCTGGCATCTTCGGAAAGAAAAATACACTTTAGGTTTAATAATTAAAACGGAAATCGCTTATCAAAGGCCATAATATTTAATCAAGGTATCGGCTGTGCTCTGTGGCACTCGTGGCAAAACGAAGGAAAAATTAAGACTATCTACATACACGTTGTACATATCAGCGGAGTAAATTTGCCCACTTACTTCGCCAACAATCGTATCCCCTAACTGATAATCGATACAAACGGCCAACCCGCCCGAAAACATATTCCATTGAAACGACGCAATTAATAAAAGGTAGGACGAATCAGACGTATAAATCGGCGCAAAATAAGGCGCATAAAGGGGCTTATAACTACTTGCATGTTGGTAAGGGACCCTGAAAATAAAAAAGTCTCCCCCGCCACCACCTGAAAAAAAAGTTAGCACGCGGTTGACCGTATCGTTACTATAGAAAGCGTTTTGCCTTTTAAGCTGATAGATACCGTCAGGCTTACCCGTAAGGTTTCCCGATATTGATTGCGGGGTTGAGACAGGAGAAGGTCCGCCTTGGATGGAACCATCATCGGAACTTTTGCTGCAACTCAATACAATCGTCAAACAGATCAGGTAAGGGCTAATGATTGACAGTTTTTTGCTCATGGTTACATTTTTATCTGAAATCCTTCTCAACTCTGTTTCCTGACGGAATGGGGTTATTTGAATCCCGCTTCGTCAGTGCCATTTTGCTTGCTCACGCTAACCTGTTAAATTCGCGAATGTATTACAAGCTGAAAAAGATAAAACCTTATTGGTACGAAATACATTTCGGCGATCAGGTCGTCGCCCTCTGCGGTCTAGGGGGAATACACCAAAATTGGTGGTACGTAGTGACCCCCGTTGAAAAAAGGCTGATCTCCGAAGGTCACCCAACCGTTGAAGATGCACTCGATAGTTATATTCAACACATCAAAAAGGCCCCTTAACGCACCGCAAAAACGGCAAAGCCTCCTACCTTGGGGGGCCTTGCGCATAGATACCCTTTCGGCATCTGCATAGGAAAACAACAGCTTCGGTTTAATGATTAAGAACGCCTGATCATCACCTATAATGGCATGCTGAAAATTTTTTGATGCTTTTCAACTTTGAAGTGTTGACCTAAATAGAATTTGTGAGCGCCTCGCCTTTTCGTATTGCATCTCACTGTCAGTTTAGGAACCTTGTCATCTTTGTACAAGTGCCGGACATACTCAATCAGCTTGCCCCCGGCACCTTCCCGCCGATATTCTTTTTTTACCACTAGCCCGGTAATCTCGGAATATACTCCTGCTTCAAGGCGGTAAGTTTCCATACATTGAATCCAGCCAATCACCTTACCATCGCTTAAAGCGGCAAACATCTTATAATGTCCCTTGGATGAAATGTCCCTGATTAATAGGGCTGTTTCATCATCGGTCCCCCGATACCCAAATTCCGCCGCCGAAAGCGCGGCGATATCTGGCGCATCTTCGACTTGAATCTCTCGAATTTCTATTTCCATAAGCATTAATTTTTTACACTTGAAAACTCTGCCTTGATCAAGGTCATTGCCCCGTAAAAAAGATGTCGCCCAAATATGGCGCAACTTCTGGCAACCTAAACCCCACGTTAACGGTATCATATAGGAACCCGTTATAAATTGTGCCGCTTAGAGAACCATACAACGTGTTAGATTTTAGACTGTCAAGGTAGATGAATAGTTCAAATGAATTGTTCAGCACCCAATGCTGATATTGGAATTCCAGACAATAGCCGGAATCCGCTACATTGAATGAGTATTGGCCGGTCATCGTATTGTAATATTCGCAAATGAGCTTTACGCTATCGCCGCCATCGTCGGCATAGACCGTAAGCAAATGTCTGACGGTATCACTGGTAAAGTACGCACTCTTGAAGTTGAACCAATAAGTCCCCCCCGTGGCCTGTCCGCCGATGTAGCCCCACAATCCGTTAGGGGTTGGAGAAGATGCTGCGGCGGGGGTGCTCGTTGGGGTGCCTTTATCGTTAGATTTACTGCATCCCAAAGACGCAGCCAACAGAAACAAAAAGCAATAAACATATCTCATAGCCAAAAATTTATTATTCACCTTTCTGTCTCGTTCTGTCCAGTACTCTTTTTATCGCTTGTAATGTATATTATCACGAGGCATAACCCCACGGAAATCAACGGGATAGCCGCAAGCATCTCCACGTCCTGAATGGTAATCGTCATAATCTTAAGACCGTTTAAACAGAGAATCCGCAATGGCTGCGGGAACCCTTGGGATAATGAATGAACCGCCAAGCTGTGCTGTTGAATCTTTTATTTGAATGCTCTGGATATTACCGCCTATTGTTCCGAATAACGTATCCCCGTCTTGATAGTATACGTAAACCGATACGCCGCCCGTATCTGGTATCTGCCAATTGATTCCGTCAATTGTCAGCATGCAGGAATCAGGCGATATAGAGTAGGTCTTGCAACAAATTGAATCGGAATAAGTGAAGTTAAAATTCAGTGTATCATACCCGTTATTGGCATAGAATTCAATCAAGTGCCGTACTGTATCGTTTGTATAAAAAGCGTTGCGGCTGTAATCTTCAAAATCTTTTATCCCCGACCCTTTTAAAGTACCGAAAAACTGACCCGCACCCGGCAAAGCAGGGGGCCAAGCTGCGCCGCCAAAATCCGATTTGGAGCAGGCCACAACCATAAAGCAAGCGATCACAAAAGAAATTGAATACCTCATAAGCAATTAATTTTGGTTATTTAGTGTGTTTTGATCCGTGCTAATTGTTGACACTCCTTGACAAGCCTTTCATTTCGCTTTCGATCTGCAAGTCATTCTCCGAAGAACGCCGCGATTCGCTGTTGCAATACACATAGGAACATTTCCCGCCCTCAGCAATCGTCAGGGCTGAAACGATCGATACGATACCCCTTTCGTCGAATAAAGCGGAATCTATCTTGTTTGGAACATCGTCGATAATCTGTTGGGGCATATTTTCATATCTCTTCGCCTCCCGGTCAGCCGAAAATTTATCCCTGAACATATCCTTATACCTCGATATGACCATGTGAGCGTTTTGCGGCGTGATTACATCGGTTTGGAGTAGTTCTTGAATCACTCCGTTTGGCATTTTGCAGAAAAAGCGATGGCGTACATCGTATGTCTCGTACACCGTATAGAAGGTAGAAATAAACAAAATACGCGCAAACATTCTCTTGGCTGCATACTTGACCTCGGGGAGTATGACCCGAATATCCTTGTAATAGTTGGGGTTCCGCTCCGGGAAATTCTTCGAACTGTTCCCGGCGTAGACGATGCAGGAATCAGGTAAGTGCATGGTATCGGGCCAGGAGCCGACCGCAAAGGTCTCCTGTACATATCTTTCCCCCGCCCCGATCCCGAACGCCCGCAAGCTGTCCAGCGTATAAGTCGCCGACACACCCTTTCTCTCTCTGCTGAATTTAACTTCCTCCCCTGCCGGGCAATGGAAGCCTCGCCAATCTTTGTAAATATACCCGTAAGCTGTATCTCCTTGCTGTGATACAATGTACCCCTTGACCCAAGCGCCGCCCCTCGCCATAGATGAAGCTGGGGTGATGGATGCAAAGACAAGGGCAACGCCCAACACCATCAGGCGGGCTTTTTCTCGTGTTGTTAAAGTGTGTATTCTCATAACTGATAGGTTTTAAAATTATCCTGCGGCGGTAGTAACCTCAACGTTTGCCCGCATTTGAAACCTCAATGGTCTGAGCCATCCGGGCCACTAGGATCTTTTTCCCCAAGGCCCATGTATTTTCAGATGGTGAATCATCGTAACTAGGCTCAACCACGCGCAACGGTTGGTTATACTGGTCGCAGGTATCCCGGAGATGATTCAAAAGCATTTCCAGCAACGCGGCAACCGGAAGATTATCCGGCACATCCTTACTCGCCCGGTAAAAACTGCCAAATGCAATGGCAACCATTTCCAGCGAAACCCGCCAGTTAAGGCCCCCAATAAAACATTTACCCATCAGGTTCGGATAATGAGCCTCGACCACTGCGTTAAGCGGATGCCCATACACCCGCAACGCTGCAAGCCGGGCGGCGTTTTCTTCATAACTGGCTTTTGCGATTTCCAATAGTTTATCCTTCATTACATCAATTTTGCATTTTTACATAGTGCGACTTGGTCCCGTGCTGCAACGGTGTTCGCTATCCGCTCCAAAATGATCACATCATCGTCTTCGATTTCCCTATGCACACGAGCATCTACTAGCCATCCTTTGCACTTTCGGTCGTAAAGACTGAAATTTGCTTTCGGGGTCTTGCGCCGCCGGTTATAGATAAAACATGAACATCGAACCGACTGCCGCAAATGGTCCCCTATGGTAACCACCGATTGTTCCCCTTTCGGCCTCACTACTTCTTCGATGTAGGTGTCCAATCTGGCAAATACGCTGACCAAAATGTCGGTCACCTCCCACTCACTTTCTACCGCCTGCTCGCATTGCACCCGCATTTCTCCGAAGTAATCATTTATCAAGGACCAGAGTGAAAACCTCAAAATCTTCTTTTGCTTCAATTGCTGGCTGACCCATACAGGAATATCACGATCAGTCAGTTCGACATAATCCGGCATAAGATGTATTTATGTAAATGGAAATTTCCCGTCCGGCGCAGCCGGAAAGGGCGACTAATGGCAGAGTATTAACCTAATCTCAGTACGCTAGATCGTACTTTTTATACCACTCAAAGTTAGTAAAATCCGGTAAAATAAGTGTTTACATCTACTAAAATAGAGGAAATTAGCTTATTTGCGGTGCAATATCAGCATACAGTGTACCAATTTTCGCAGTTACGTAAGCATTACCCCCAATAGATTAAATTTTGTCCGCTAATACGGACTTATTGCAAAGCCGCTGCGGTGGCGACTTCTATATTTGTTTTCAGATAAGGTTTATAAAAGGGACAAAGGGGTCACCCCCAACCATGATCAACCGGGCCGGTGACCCCCTACCCCTTGAATGATCTGCGAATCCCATGATCTGGATTTCGGCCCGCCGTAGCCCAGGTGGACACCGTATCCGCCCCGCGCCCTAAAACGCTTGTATAACCCTCCAAACTTGTCGCCATGAAAAAAATCCGACTAACAATCACATCACGGCTTTACACCCGCAACACTGCCATTGTCACAATCTGTACTCTCCTTGCCTGCCTTTTTGTTTACACGGGGATTAATAAGCTCATGGACCATGAGCAAGTAAGCACCCAATTAACCCGCTCACCTTTCATTCAGCCGATGGCTGGATTCCTCTCATGGGCGGTGCCCATTGGAGAATTGATGATTGCAACGTTGTTGTCAATTCGACCGGGTAAACTGAATTTAGCGGGTTTGCCTCATCAATTGACCCGTGTTATCTGCGCTTTGCCTCCCGCAAGATTGCTGGGTCTGTACCTGTCTTACGGCCTCATGCTTCTATTTGCAGGGTACGTATATATTATGCTGCATTTCGCCTATGACCTGCCTTGTTCATGCGGCGGTATAATCTCCAAACTCAGTTGGAGGCAGCACTTTTATGTGAACATTGGTTTCACAGTGCTTGCCTTAGTCGGAATACTCATTTATCCGAAGAACAAGACGCAACCGTCGTCTGCCCCACCTCCGAAGATAGCTTACACTTAATTTTTACTAATTCTTTTGCGCAAAAACAGGCGGGAAAGGTCGGCCAACCTTTTCCAGCCCGTGGCCTGAATATTCACGGGCATAGGAATTTCATTTTTCAAACCAAAAAAATTTCAGTTATGAAATCAATTCTGAGAATCCTCCAAATTGGATTCGTGGGAATTTGTGCGTTGTCTACAATGAGCTTCACCGTGGCAGACCATGCGGGCGCGCTAAACAAAATTGCGTCGCTCGGCAAACACAAGACTACTTACACTTGTGATGGCGTTAATGACTATTCAAAGGTAACAGACATTACCACAGGCACGGTCTTAGACGCAAAAGCATCTCCGGGAATTACTTGCTTCACACCGGTGGATTGTTATCAATTTACTACCACTAGCACTTCGGTTTGTGACAATACATCAACGTTGGTGTGCTGCTTCACAAAGACGACCACTAGCTGTTCAGTTCCACCGAACTCCGGATTCAAGGCTACCATCCATTGTAATTCTAAGCTACCCCAGTAATGTTCAGAAAATGCCAACCGTCACAGTTTACGGTTGGCATTTTTTTAATAATGACAAGTCAACTACTCACCGAACATAATAGCAACGCCATGTGCAAAAAGCCAGCATTTTTAGTTTCGCTAATCTCACTCATTACAATCGCCACCTTGTGCCTGTTAGTGGCATTTGCAAAGCTGCCAAACAGCCATAGAAACGGATTTACAAGAATCTTCTCCAAAAACAATATCACACCCTTACGGCGGTCCATTTCAAAAGCTCCATATATAGGATTCGGCGGAACAAGTTCAACTAACATTTTCCTAGCGGTTCCTAATCCCCAATGGCTTGTTATGCTCGATAAGAATCTAGGAAAGCAAACGAATTATCATATTCCTGTTCCGAAAACAGACCAATATAGCCTACATAGTTTCTTCGTCGATTCTCCCAATGTATTCCTGTTCGCCAATAACGTGCCAGCGGTAGTTTACGGTACGCTAAATGGCACGCTCACAGAAACGGTAAAACTTTCAACGTCACCATTTACCCGTTGCGCTTATATATCACCGCACAGCATCGTAATACGAAGTTTCGACAGTACATCACAGAATCCGGTTTTTCAAAAAGTGGAAATTCAGACTGGAAGAATTCAAAAACAGGTAGGATTATTCAAAGCAAGCGGCGATTTCGGCCTATCAACCGACGGGTTTCTATTGTACGATTCTCTAACCCGTTCTATAATATATGTAGAATACTTTACCAACAAAGTGGTTTGCATTGATACAAACCTCAACTTGCCACACGCATCCCAAACAATAGACACCACAAACTATAATGCAGTAACAATAAAGGATGTAAAATTCGAAGACGGTAACCGTCTAATGCCTGTAACGGCGCGAACTACTATAAATAGTGATGGCTGCGTGTTTAAAGGTGTTCTGTTTGTGCATTCTGAGCTAAAAGCCGACAATGAAACGGCTAATAATTATGCTAACAACGCAGTTATCGACAGGTACGACATTAAAACGGGGAAGTACCTCGGAAGTTTCTATGTACCAAATCTCAACCATGAGAAATTAAGCTCCTTTCTCATCCAAGAAGGTCTACTGGTTGCGCTATATAAAACCCAATTAGAAACTTTCGAAATAATGTTCTGAACTAGCCTTAAAAAGGGCTTAGAAAACAAAGCAATCAGTGTAAACATTTGCCGTTTTTACCAAGAAAACAGGACGCCGTTCAAAACCTGGTAACAATGCAAAGGTTTACACTGATCAAGTAGAAATAAAGCTACAACTTACTACTGAGCAAAGTCTACTCCGTCTAACGTGATTTCATTTGAAATTAACATCTTGACCTATTGAGACACGATTTAAAGCCTTCTTCTAAGAGCGACAATACGTATAATCGTAATTAGCCCGTCAAATCATAATACGATGCCTACGATCAATTAAGCAACAGTTACTCATTAAACCATCGTGATACTGTACTCTCCAATTCTTCGCTTTGCACATTCCTGGCAACCACCCTTCTATGACTATCCAGCAAATATATGTTTGGAATTCCGGTTATCCCGTATAACTTATTCGCCAATTCACCTCTATCTCGAATATTATCCCAAGCCAGACCTTCCTGTTGAATAGCTTTCTGCCATGGATCGTCTGATTCGTCAATCGAATATCCAAGGATGTTCAATCCTTTCGCATGATATAGTGCATACATCTTTTTAAGCTCGGGAATTTCGTCCCGGCATGGGCCGCACCAGGAGGCCCAGAAAACAAGTAAGGTAAGCTTTCCGTGTGCCGCCACAGCACTTAAGGATAAACTGTCACCTTTCGTATCTGGAAGGTTAAAATCAGGAGCGTATGCACCGACCTCCGTCTCATTTGCTATCGTAAATATGTCCTTAAGGTCTCTGCCATACTTTCCATTTTGAATCCTCGTAGTCATGTGACTATACAGTTCTCTCAAATGCTCAGCTGAATCCTTATAAAACACAATTAGGACCCAGGGACTCATAATAGAATTTAAATGGTGGTCAGCCCAATCGCGCATAGTCTTAACAAAAACCAAGTGAATACTATCTAGTTCCTTTTGACGACGAACCCCCGACATGGAATCATTTACACCCACCTGCGGCCTCATCTCTACTTTGTTGACTTCCGCGACAACTGAATCATCAAATAACTTGAACTTTTTATAGAAATCCTGTCCCTCCAACCCTTTAGTCTCTATGTGATGCAGTGACAGATCCGAAATGGCACCCCTTAGAGTTATATCCTTATTCTCAAGAAGCAAGTCAATCGAACCCTTAACAGTGTCCTTGTATTTTATTCTCGTCGTATCGATCGTAATATGATATAGGGTCCCTTCAAGAGGGATTTCTCCCAAAAATTTGAACTTTCCGCCTTTCGCAATCGAGCGACCAATTGTATCAAATTTGTCCTTGTCTGGGACATGCCAAAGATAAAGTACGGTACCATCTTTAAGGCCAGCCAACTCCCCGTTGATGACAAAACCACGGTGCTGCTGACCATACCCTGCAAAGCCCACTAGCATTATTCCAAGAACCAAAGAAAATTCTTTCATAATTTATTATTTTAGACTTAATATTCCTCTACTCGACGTCTTTTAAGACCAACACTTCCAATTCGCGGTCCGACTCAACTAAATCCAATCCGTATCGTGCCAACTCACGACGCACCGAAGGGATATCGCCTAATGGGCAGGAAATCTGAATATCGACACCTTTTGAATAATTTGTGCTATTAACGATTGGAAGACTTCCTAAATGACAATTGGCTATCTTGAGGACCTCGCAAAAAGCGTCCAGTGACCCATTAGTCGACTTAAAACCTTCAAGCGGTGTCTCATAGTGAGGCACACCTCCGGAGGTTGCCAAATTAATTGAATCGTTTACAGTTACAAGACAGAGGCATTTAACGACCCGGCGCTCTATGTGGCTCGTTATGCCAAGGCTTCGCTCGAGGTCTTGTCGCATATACAAAGAAATTCTCCTCCAAGACTCTTTGTCATCGTCCGGGCACGCAACTACAGGAAGGACAATTTCATATCCAAAGTTCCATTTCATCCGCCATTCATCTTCCTCGTTTGGATCACTCGGCTCGAAAAAACGCTCCGGGTTTTTTACTTCATAGACAACTCTATCTCTTCCACCTTGAAACTGGTTCGCAATCCTAAATAAAAATGACATATCCGCATCCGTGACCAGGAAGCCGATCATTTTCCCAGTTGCCGAATCGTATAGCCCGCCATTAACAGATCCAACAAAAAGCTCGGGCAGAAGCGCTGAGTGATATGATACTTTTCCCAGAACCCAAGCATTTTGAGGTCGCAAAATTGTTTGTCCAATAGAAGCTTCAATTCTACTTCCACCCGTCAAGTCTCTCATCTTAGGCTCTTCTCCTTGCAAAAACTCCTTTACATGCTGCGAACTGACGTTGTAACCAGTTGTGGACGCCCTCATGATACCACCTGCATCAATCCAAACATCATACGGCTCGAGTTCATGATAAAACAATTTTTTAAACTCAGGCACGCCAAGGACATAAGGCAAGTCAGTGTTTCTTAATAATTTGACTGACGAATTTTTCGGAAACCCTTTCAAATCTTCCAATCTATTAATACAATTGACTAATAAAATCTGCACTTTATCACCATATTCGCGCTGAATTTCCTCCATCTTTGGGATTGCGGCAATACATGACGGGCAGTTTTTATTCCAAAAATCAAGAATGACTACTTTTCCCTTAAAATCTGAAAGCCTCGCATGCTGTGACCGAAAGTTAGCCATGTGGCTAAAGACCAGGTCCGGGACCCTTTCTCCGGTTTGGATTGTTCGGATTTTAAAGGGTTGCTGAGCATTACCGGTCATTACCAAAGAGAGCAGCAAGACAATTACTAAAGCGCTCTTTTTCATAATTTTATGAATTATTAATTTGATTTTGACATCTTCCAGACGACTACCATCCAGGATTTTGTTGCATTCCTGTAATTTGAATAATATCATCAGGGATCGGTAAAGTGTACCTAAAGCTATTTGGCGCCAGTGTGTATGTAGTGCCCCCAATTGTTCTGGAAAGCGTGAGCGCAAATCGATTATCCTTATTCAGACGCCTAAGATCTGTCCAACGAATTCCTCGCATCAATAGTTCCTTTCTCCTTTCAACGAGAATTTGAGCCAGCGCATCATTTGCATCCACCGCAGTGAAGGGGACAAACGTCCCTGTCCTCCACCTCGACTGTAACAATGTATTCAAATCGGCCATTGCATTTGAGGTATTCCCAGATCTCGCATAGCATTCCGCTCGTATCAGATAAACCTCATCAGTAGCCATCCCACAAAACAACTGTGCATCCGACCGGCTATTGTAGTTTCCCTTATAAGAAATCGTGCTGTCAGGGTTTATCTGGAAAAATACTGGCCGCCGCAGGTCATTTTGGTTATAAAGGTTGTAAAGGGCTGTATCGATGAGGCATCCTACATCCAAAAATTGATCATAAGGGTCAGTATACATTACATTGTGAAATAATACTTCTCTATTAAATAGACCAACCGAAGATGCAGTTGTATCAAGCGTGTTGTAGTCAATTAAACTATTGTACACCTGCAAACATTTATCAGAATATGCAAATGCGCTGTCGTAGTTGCCTATACTCAAGTATACTCTCGCGAGAAGAGCGAAGGTGGCAGTAAATGAGGGCCTGGTTAAAAATTTCGCCCTCTGTGGCAGCAGTCTGGTCGCCTCTTGTAAATCATTAATTATCTGCACATACGATTGTTCTACGGTCGAATGCACTGACGGCGTGGTGATGTCCGAGCTCAAGCGCAATGGAATACTCAGGTCCTTGTTGGCGGTGCTGGAATCGTAAGGAGGCGCCCATATTTGAGCAAGCTCGAAAAACAGGTTTGCACGATGAAACAAGGCTTGACCTCTAATATTATTCCATTGTTCCTGGTCTGAATTTGTTTGTGGTTTCAATTTCTGCAATCCCTCTAACACCAAGTCCGATATGAATGCTATTGGGTAACTCGTGGTCCAATCAGTTACCTGCGTGTATGGATAGTTATGCGACCATGAATAAGCATCTTTACCATTGTCATAGCTAATACTCGCCCAAGATTGATCAGTAATGAAATGTCCGTCTGATCCGACTTCTCCAATAGCAGGGGCCCAATAATTCATTTGCGTCGTTTGGTCAAGCAATTCCTGGAAATCTGAATAACTTGACGCCACTGTTTGGGTTTTATCTGACTTAACGTCTAGCCAATTTTTGCTACAGCCCGCAGACACGATAAGACCCATGGCCGAGAATAGTCCTAGAAATATATTCTTTTTCATACTAGTTGTTTAGTTCTCCCTAGCTAAAAATTCACATTCAGCCCAGCAGAAATTGTCCGGGAAGGAGGGATATATCCATAGTCCGGATCAATATGTTCCTTATTTGCTCTCCAAAGCATACAGACGTTTGTTCCATACAAATAAACTTGAGCGCTTGAAAATGGGAACATTTTTATCTTGCTTTTTAACAGAGAGTAGCTTAGTCGAATGTCCTGCAACCGGAGATAGTCTCCTTTCTCGGTAAGGTCGCTCGATAGCGAATACATCAGATCTCTAGTCTGATCGGGCGACGAGGGCAACGACGGAACCGTTGTAGATTTCTCATCACCGGGCTTCTGCCAGCGCAAATAATAGTCCGAGTGTCCACCCCAATTATTATACAAGTTGGTGTAGTTTATGGACGATCTCCTAAAATAAAACCCAAGCTTGTAGGTGATATTGAAAGAGAATGCTAATTCTTTCCATTGCAGGGTGTTTCGGAACGAACCAAAATACAAAGGTTCAGCGGACCCTTCATATTTAAGATCGCTTAGCCGACTGTAACTCATCACTGAGTCATAACTGGCAGTCACTTTACCAACCCAACCCCTCGGATCTCCGGTATTCGGGTCGAGGCCGGCTGAGCGATAACTATATAGCGAGTATAAAGGCTTGCCAACTATTGGCCCGCTCCCCGGGGTACTGACAACGCTCGCCAACAGGGGAGTCTGCTTATAGGAAGTGACCTTATTGAAATTGTAGTTAAAAAGGAATGTAGCATACCATCTAAATGCCGGCAAGTCTATGATACGCGCGTTTAGCGAAATGTCTACCCCATGTCCTGCGATACTGGCATTGTTTCCAATGTAACTCGACCAACCGGTTGTAGGATCTACATCAACGTTGCTGATCAGGTCAAGGCCGGTCTTTTGGTAATATTCGAAGGTGCCGGAAATGCGATTGCCTTTACTTTGAAAATCCAACCCCAGATTCAAATTCTTCACTTTTTCCCAACTTAATGACGGGTTTGGTGGAGTAACAACAGCAGCCGAAGGCGCATTCGTCCAGCGTGACTGATTGTAGTAGTGGATCGTAGCAAAAGTCGTCGCGTCATTTTTTAAATTGCCGTTATATCCGTAAGTAGCCCTAAATCTCAGCTGTGGCATCCATGTCAAATGGTAAAAATCCTCCTTTGAAATATCCCAGGCGAAACCAGTAGACCAGAGTGGACTAAACTTAAGATTCTCATTGACGCCAAAAAGATTTGCGCCATCCTTTCGGCCACTAAGGGACAATGTGTACTTCTTCTGAAATGAGTAAGCCGCATTGGAATAGTAGCTTACAATCCGGGTCAGCATTCCTGAATAATTTTCGTCATCGGGAACTGTGTTACTTCCGTTGTCTAGCGGTGACAAGTTAAAGACAGTTCCATAGTCAATAACTGGGTCAAATGTGTTTGAACTCGAATTGTATCCATAGCGCCTGAACTGGTTATAGTCATAATTTGACTCTTGCCCTTCCCATCCAGCTAAAGCGTCCAGGGAATGTTCACCCCATTGGTGACTAAAATTCAATTGTCCCCTTAGATTCCATTGGGTCTTGTCAGCATTGCTTTGATCGAGAATACCGCCAAGAGGTATAGGATAGTCAACATTACCAGTAATTGGGTCAACGTACATGTATTGATTGATAAGATCCCTGGTGTAATAAGTATTCAGGTTGTGAAAATTCCTGTTATTTGTTATCGTTTTGTCATACTGATACTTTATTTCACCACTTAGACCGGGAAGCAAAGTATACCGAATCCCTAATCCGACTCTTGTGTCGTATGCTTTAATCGTATTGTCACTATTCCTCATCTCATCCAACGGCCGATAATGCCAGTCCAACAACGCCGGGTAACTTGCGGTATCAACAAAAGGCATCCTATATCCTGCTCCCGGAAATGGGATGGCTAAGCCATTCCCCTGAGCATCTGCTAATTGGGTATAAGGCGCCAGGTGAGACAGTCCATTAGGTAAAAAACTCTTATAATCGAAACCGTTGTTCCAGTTTTCATTTTGGGTATAGACGATATATGTATTGACGTCCAAGCCCTTTATAGGAGTATACGTGTTGTCCAGACGTAAAGTATACCGATTGCTCTCACTCCGAACATCTATGCTCTTATTGTCGTCATAACCGATCGAACCATAATATCTGTAGTTCGTGCCACCCCCCGAAATACTTAACGCGTGCTGTTGATTTACGCCGCTTTGCAGCAAATACTTCGAAATATCCCTTTTTACATCCTGCTGGCCGAGAGAGGTTATTTGAGCCTGGGCATCGGCTTGTGAAATGGAGCCTTGTTGGGCCGAGAGTAAAATTTCCGCAATCGGCGATACATAATAACCCCAATAGTCGTACAAAGGTCCATATGTAGAAGGTCCGGCGAAGTAACCCGCATTGAACAGTTGTTGCTCAAATGAGATTTCGTCTTTCGACTTAATTGTTGGGGCGTCATTCAAATTTGGCTTTCCTACTATTGTAACATTGGTATTCAGTTGTATTGAAGGCTTTTGACCAAGCTTCCCCTTCTTTGTGGTGATCACTATCACGCCGTTACCAGCACGAACGCCCCATATCGAAGCAGCCGCTGCGTCTTTTAGAACCGTTACGCTTTCGATATCGTTTGGGTTAATATTACTTAAATAAGATCCATCCGAGCCATCGTCAAAAGGGAAACCGTCGACAACCAGCAGAGGCTTCATGTTGCTATTGATCGTACTTATGCCATTAATTGTTATCCCGTTGCTGGTGTTGCTCACGCCCTGCCTTGGGTCAAAGGTTAGTCCGCTAGTGACAAAATAGAGACGATCAAGAATATTTGTCGACACTGTTCGATTTAGAAGCTCATTGTCTATTTGGACGAACGATCCTGTGGCTCTTTCCCTCGGAATTGTCTGATATCCGGTAGAATACTCCACGGCGACGCTCCCCAGGTCGTTCACCCTTAACTTCATTCGCACGGAGATCTCCTTGATTCCGCGTACTCTTATTTCTTGGTGTTCGTATCCTACACTTGTAACGATCAGGGTTGCATCTGGAACCACCCCCTTCAGCTCAAATTCCCCTTTATCGTTCGTAGACGTTACCTTGCTCGTTCCCTTGACACTTACTGTTGCACCCGGTACCGGCTCGCCATTTTCATTCAATATGGTTCCTTTAATATCAATTGGTGCTGCCGGAGGGATGGGATTGCTAACAACTGGCCGCGGGCCTACTATAATCGTCTTTTCTGAAAGGGAATACGTCAGGGGCTGCCCGTTGAAACAATAGTCCAGGACCTGGGCAAGGTCGGCATGGCTGACATCGATCGTGACTGGATGTGTTTCCTTCATCAACTCGTCCTGGTAGAGCACATTGTATCCGGTTTGCCTTTTAATCTCTTTCAACACCTTTTCCAGCGACGCATTTTTCAGCGACAGCGACACCGACTGGGAATAGCCCCGGGCGGACACTTGCAGGCAGGCCGCAAGAATGAGTACAGTGGTTAATTTCATCGCCAATATGATCTGAAACGCCACCCGCCTCGGAAGCCGGAGCGCGTGGCAAAGAGCCTTAAATTCCATACCTTTGTTTTGGTTGGGGTTTAACAATAGCAGTCTGTAGCAAGATGAAAATTGGGGTAACCCTGACCTGTCCGGCTTGCCGGATACGCCGGAAGTGGTTCCAACACTTCCGGTTTCTTTATGCAGCTACGTGTAAAGTAGCTGGTGGCTAGCCGGGCAACAGGGTTCCGCCCATTTCATTCTTTGGGGTAATAGCGCGATTTTCTCATTGCAATTGATTTAGGTGGCAGTCTATATATATATCGATGGCTAGGCAAGCTGACTAATAGGAAGGCTACGTAAGGAGTAAGGTTTATGGCAGGACGACTACCGTGTTGCTGTCGATCCGGCAATGCAGCCCGCTTAAGGCCAGCATATCAAGCACTTTGGAAATATTCAGATCCCGGCTAATACCGCCAGTATAATGCACCTGCGGCTTCGTCTCATACTTGACCTCCACGGCGTACCACCGGGACAGCTGCCGCATCACCTCCCCGATATCATCCCCGTCGAACTGAAAGTTGCCATTACGCCAGGCCACTGCCTGTTCCACATTCGCGTCCTCCACTAGCCGGATGTCGCCAGTTACGCCATGGTTGGTCCCGGAGCCGACAACCTGCGCTTGCTCGCCGGGTCTCAGCACAACACTTTTATGCCTGCTGGTATTACCGCCAACATTGGGTGACCCGGCTAGCGTTACCCGGACGGCCCCCTCCAGCAAGGTTGCTTTGATATTATCTTCATCTTCATAGGCATTGACATTGAAAGTGGTGCCGAGCACCTCAATTTTCGCCTGATTCTTTATGTCTACTATAAAAGGCTGGTCTGCCTTTCTCTTTACCTCGAAATACCCTTCGCCGCTTATTTCTACCGTTCGGTCCCGGCCGGTAAAGACAACCGGATACCGGAGAGAACTTTCCGCATTCAGCCAGACCCTAGTCCCATCACTCAGGGTCAAGGTCACCGTCCGGCTGCCCCGGGGGTTGGACAACGTGTTATACACGATGGGGCCGGCAGTGGGTGCGCTCGCTCCTGCTGCCGCCGGCACGTAAGCTACCAAACCATTGGATGTCTTTTGGATCTGGGCTCCGCCCTGACTAGCCAGCAGGCCGTTTCCGGCAGAATCGAGGACGATGTGCTGGCCGTTGGCGAGGGTAAGGGTTGCCTTGTTCGTCGCTGGTGGCTGCACGTCGATCGCGGCGGCGACGGTCTTTGGCGGCGGCGTCTTCGGCGCGGAACTGTTCCAGAAGTACCAAGTACCGGCGACCAGGATGGCGACGCTGGCGGCCACCATGCCCACCCGCGTCCAGGTCATCCGGCGGATCCTGCCTTTCAAAACGCCTACCGAGCCTTCGTTCTTTCCAAAAACTTCGCCTGTCTCGTTTGCCTCCTTTGACTCTCCCCCTTCAGCCGCCCGGACGGCCTGTGCATGCAACTCCACCTTGGCCCAGGCCTCCTGCCGGTGCAGCTGGTCCAGCTTGGCGAGGGCTCCTGCCACGCGCGCCGGGTCCTGCAGTTCGGCCAGCAGCTGTTCGTTCGCCGGGTCGGCCCGGCGCCAGCTATCCAGTTCCGCTTGCTCGGCCGGCGAGAGCTCTTCCCGCAGGAAGGCGAGTATCAGGTATTTGATGCGGTCCATGCTTTCACTCAAGTTGCAGGTATAGGGCTATAACAAGCCAGGAGGTCTAGGCATCCAAAATAAAATAACCTTTTTTTAATGGGAGGAAGGTATCCTCCCCCACTTCCCCCTCGATGGCTGACGAATCGGCGGGGCGTCTGTCCCCTTTTTACGGCGCCATCGAATTGCCCTGAGCGCCAACCCCAACGCTTCTTTCGATTTTTTGGACCTCCCCCTCTTCCCCCTCGGTTCCCCGTCTCCCCCTCCTTCCCAGGCGGGGGAGACGGGGGAAGAATTATGGAGCATTTTTAAACCGTGTTATGTAATGTTTTTCTGCTCAGGGGATCGTTGGTTTCCCTTATCGCTCCGGGCGCGCCCAACCGGGATAGGGCACGCGCTCACCCACTAACCCTCCGCCCATTGCGGCCCTGGACCCGGATTGAGCGGCCCTGCCCGGGGCTGGCGCACCGGCAGCCGCGTGAGGGTCTTCAACCACCCCACTTCCCCCTCGGCGCAATGACCTTAAGCGGCCACCAACCGCTTTGGCCCGTCTCTCCCTCCTTGGTAAGGAGCGGGGAGATTGGGGAAGGGGTGAGAATAGTTTAATCCTAGGGATTATTGAGATCCATAGGTGGCATTGTTACACGATGACTTATCAGCGTCTAGCAGCTCGCGTAAAAAAAGCCATTCGGTCGAAATGTCCTTTTTTGCCTTCACAACCGAATACCCGCTTTTAAAGCTCATCACACTGTAACCAATCCAGCGACAACGCCCTCTTGCGCCGCCTCCAACTGAATCAGATTTGCAGGAATGCCGTCATTTTGCAGCTTGCGCAGGAAGAATTTGGCGTGCACCGAGTCGTGAGTGGCAAGAAGGACCTGGAAATGATGGTCGACAATATAGTCACGGAGAAGGTCGAATACGCTGGCGGCATGGACGAGGTCGTGGTGCTGAGTGGGATCGTCAAGCAAGAGGGCTTTCCACGGGGTCCATTGGTTATTGAGCGCCATGGCAAGCAGGAAAGTGAATTGGAGGTCGGTGATCTGAGCTTCGCTGGCGACCAATTTGGCATCGATTTCCTCGCCATGAAGTGGAACCTTAACTTCGGCATGCTGCTTCTTATAGTACGTGTAATTGCGAAGGTTCGTTTCGGCAAATCGAGGATCGAGCACCACACGGGTAAGCAGTTCTTTCCACGGGGCATTGATGGTAAGAATGTAATCCTGGATCTGCTTCAGTTGGCCGGCCAACTTACTCTCGAATTGATGGAAGGCTCGTTCTCTTTCCCGGAGGGTATCCAACACATGCTGGTGCTCCACTCTGGCGACGGATAACTGTTCCGTAAATAAGGGAATGGTAGACTCACCCCTCATCTGATCGATATCTATGTCAACCTGCCGGATCTCCTCGGCGACGGTCCATTTAGCAAGCTCGACATCTTCCTGTCGAACCGCGTACATATTAGCCTCGGCGGTGCTGATCGATTTCTTGTTTTCTTCAATCGCCAAATCCAACGTTGTACCATCGGGAATATTCCCTAGACCCGCTCCGGTCCATCTGGCCTGCAGAAGATCGCGGTTCGTTTTAATTTCTTTTAATTGCCGGGTGGTCTGGTTGACATCATCTTGCAGTTTATCGATCTCGATTCGGCTTGTCCGGATATCATTATTTGATTTTTGGAGAGCGAGTTCCAATTCCCTAATCACACCTTCCTTTTCAATCGCAGTCTCCGTACTAGGTTTGAAATCCTCGATCATTTTTTTCAATTCGGACATGCGTACTCGATGTTTATCCGATTCCATGGAGGTTTTCTGAAGGTCCTTTTCGGCGTTTTTGATTTGTGTGTTGATTTGGGTGAGCGAGTCTACCAACAAGGCCCATTCGGTGGCACCCATAGGGGCCGGCGCTGCCATTTTATCAGCGGTGTTGTTGCGCATGGCTGTTTCATTGTCGACAGTCTTTTTTTTGTTTGCGGCTTCCGCTTCTTCCGGAGCAGACATACCTGCGAATGTCGCACGAATAGCTCCAAGTTCATCCTGCAAGGATTGGATCTGTGCCTCTATCTGCAACAATGACTGGTCGAGGCTGGCTAGCGTAGCGTTGCTTTCTCGCAAGGCGTCCACGCTATCGTCCAGAGCTTGTTTGGCGGCCACAAGAGTTTTATTAGCTTCGTCGAGGCCGGGCTCAATTCTTCTTAAGGCTTCTTCCATTCTAGCTCTTAAGGTAGCTGGGTCGTAATTGGCGAGGCAAACGGGGCAAGACGTACTGTCGGGTGGCAGTCGCTGTACAATGATCACGACCGCACTTTTGATCGCATCGATGGCTGTTGTCAGCGCGCTATGCTGGTTGAGTGCAGTGAGGTGCGCCTTTTCATTGGTGATTCGTTGAGCCTCAAGCGTGGAGGAATGAGCCGTTGCTGACGCCTGTTGGCCACTTAGGCGATTTCCCTCCGTGGCAAGCTGTGCCAACTTCGTATCTATTTCCTTCCACTTGCTAATAATCACCATGGCGGCAGCGAGCTCCTGGCTTTCCTTTACCAGCGCCTCAGCGGCCACATCGATTTGGCGGTGCAGTTCACGAACCTGGAGCTCTGCATGTTGTTTATCTTGTTCTGTGAGATGGGTTTTCTGCAATTGTTGAATTGTCTCTCCGGTATGCTTTGTAGCGGCGTCCAGATTAATCAGTTCCTTTTCCGTCCGCTGAAGTTCGGCTTTTAGGTTATCCAATTGGCGGATTATTAAGAGGTTAGCATTCTCTTCGCCAAGTTTTGCCGTTAGACCTTCGAGTATCTTTTGTAATTCTGCGTGTCGAGTATTGGCAGCTGTCAGCGCGGATTGTTTCGCTTTCAAGTCGGCCTCAGCCTGGGAATATCTTTCGGTCAGGCCTTTGTATTCTTTGGGGGTGTCTACAAGCGAAGCAAGGGCCTGGAACTTGCTTCGATCTGCGCCCTGCTGAATTTCCAGCAATCTTATCAATCCCGCGCATTTGGCCCGCAGGAGGTTTAGATCGGAGGATGGAACGTCTTCGACATCTTTTAGACGGCCAGCAATGTCATTTAAAAGTCGGCGTATATCTTCCTTTGGTTTGAGGTCACTTTGAAGCGGCCGGAGGGAGGTATCCTTTTTTGTCAGCAATGCGGTCCATGTGGCGATATTTTTTTCAATATTATTTAAGTCCTGTTCCGTATTCCTGATAAGGTCGGTAAATCCTCTTTTAATCTTGGTCATATTACCCGACGCGCGCATGGCGTCGCGACCGATGGGTAGTTTGTCGAGCAGCGAAGCGGCTTCTTCGGATTTGGCTTGCACAAGCCAATCTGTACCCCGCTGTGGAAGCAGGTGAGTAAGGCGGAGAAGATAGGGCAGGTTTGCCGGGTCAATGTCTGGGAACAAGAGATGCTGATCCCCGGCCATAGTGGGAAGCTCGCCCTTACGCAGGGTTGCTTGGCAAGCAATATTCCCCGAGAAGTGACTTTCGGCAAAAGCCTCTACCATCTTATCTCGGATTAGGAAATCCAGTGATTTTGTTTGGTGGCGAACCTGTCCGGTCAAAGAGAGCTCGATTGCTTCAAAGAGAGAGGTTTTCCCGGTGCCATTTGGTGCCAAAAATATCGTCGCCCCCCTGGAAACGGGTATATTCACACCGTCTGCGAAACGACGGATATTTCCAAGTCTTATTTTTTCGAGATAGTGCATTTAGTCGTTTTTAGCGGGTTGCTGATAAAGTATCTTTGCTAATTCGTAACCGTTGTTATCGGATAGGAGGATCTCGCGCCAGCGGTCGATCTCGGCTCCGTCTAGCCAAGGATAATTTGCTGCGGTTTCCAAAAGAGCCTTTTTCAGCGGATCAGATCGGTACTCACCGACAGAGGCCTCTCCCGGTTCACTTAGGAAGGAGCGGTTAAGCAGGTCATCCAGCTGCTCATCGGGGCGGAGCAAGTATTTTCGGCAGTAGAGGTCGTCGGATTCGATCTTCAAACAGGAATCGATAGAGGGTATGGGATCGTCATAGATGAGGAATAGGTAAAGGTCTGCCGACTCAGGATCCGGCAGGTTACCTTTTGCGTATGCACACCAGTTCAATATTTCTTCGACATTCGCTGATGGCATGCTATTGGCTAAAAGTACTGTCTTGCCCGCTCCGATAGCCGGCATTCTATTCAGGATCAACACGCTTTTCTCCCAAGTGCCGGATGGCGTGGGCCAACGGGAGGTCGGGCTCTCCTGATCCCGAAATACCTGATATCTAGGGGCTGCTTTGTGGATAAGGTTGTCAACGATGCTATTGATTTCCATGGTTGAAAAGATTAAAGCTTTATTGTCGGGGATGGAGGTTGCACAGCAGCGGCTGGAATGAAACGTCGGAGTTCTCTTTTAATGGCATTAAGGTCGCCATCGTCGATCCACTGCTGCCAGTCGACGGTTGTTATGGCTAATTTGATCTGGTGGCCGGCCGCGAGAGTTTCATCTTCCTGACTTGAGGATGCGAGGTTTCTACCACGCAACGCCTCGCGCGGAAGATCGACCTGGGGAAGGATCAGGATTCCGCAGTTCTCTTTGCCAAGCACAGAAGCCGGCTTTTCTGCGAGTGTGTATACTCTTCTCACTGGCGCATCAGTAGGGCCGCTCCAGGTTCGGAGGGCAAGTGTCTGAATCTGCACACCGTCGAAACCGTGCATTGCAGTTTCAGGCGCCTCGAGGGCAGTCAAGACCACCAACTGATAAAGGATAGCCTTAGCCAACAGTGACGAGGTTGAGGGTCCAACGCGTAAATGGGAACGGATCACGCGAGCTTCAGCCTTTGGATGCATCATGGATTGGAGCCATTGGTCTCTGATGCCTGGGCTGGCTTCAAGAGTTGAATTAAGCTTCGACCAGCGGCCGTCGAGTTCGGTGCGAAGGGAAGAAGGAATTGCGCGGATTAGTTGAAAGACTTTCGTGGCAATTTTATTCCAGGTGAGTCGAGACATTTCGACAGACAGGGATTCCGCTTCGGCTTCAAAGTGAGTCGGACCGATCTCTCGTTCGATGGAGGAGGGAGCGATATGAGGGGCATCATATACCGGTTGTTCTTGGTCGTCGAGCGAATTATTGCCAAGTGTGTTACCGACCGCTTGGGTCATATGTAATTTCCAGGCTTCTGCGTGTGTGGCGTGGACGAGATTTCCCGAAGACAGGTGGAGGCAGATACGAATAATGCTTTGGCAGACAGCGGTGTCCTTCCAATCCAGGGGGACATCCAAATAAAGCCAACCTGGTCTGTTCGAGCCCCAAAGGCCCTTGACTGCAGCCGCCGGAAATCCGGGATCGTCTGACATTTCTTCAGTTGTACTCGCATACAAGTTTTCCCGCTTGTTATGGTATTTACTCCATAGAGCAAGGTCGGTCTTCAGATGGGATCGGACCTTGTCGAGCACATATTTTGCAGGAGTTTCGGCCGTAAAAGTACTTTCGTTGGTTACAATATTCTGAATAAGGAGGAAGACAACATTGACGTCGCTGAAATACGGGACAAGAAGACGTTTGCTGTTAGTATCAATTTCGTCCGTGCCATTGTAGTTTTTTATTTTGAGATGTGATAAGACATCCAGCAATTCTTGCCAGTCGGAAAACCCGCACCAATTGGTCAACCATTCAATAATCGCTTTAATTTTTCCGCTAGCGTTAGCCAGGTTTTGCAAGCCCTGTACGTTCGTGTTGGTTCTTATTTCTTCATTGCAGAGCTCATATAGGGCCATAAGTGACAAGTTCTTCTTGATGGCTACATTTTGAAACGGAGAGACGAAGACGAATTTTTTGGTCGTCCGTACGGTCGGATTGGGGTTATTTTTAAACCATATCCGAAGCGCCTCGATACTTTTATCAAAAGGCGAGAGATCGGATGGCTGACCTTTTCTGTGGCCGCTTGAAATAGTACCTCGGATAACGGGTCTGTCATCGAGGTCATCGTTGTTTTCTTTTATTTGAAAATGAATCTGGTTCCCTGAAAGTTCGGTAAGGACAAAGTCGTCCCACTCAGGCACATTGCCCTGTTCCCTGCCGAGAGATTTATGCTTGCACTTGCCACCGATATAGTCAGCGAGCATTTCACAGATCAGATGTGTACCGATGGCCAGTTCGTAAGCATTCGTCTTATTGAGTTGAAGCTTTTTATACAATGATAATCAGATTTTTAGAATTCAAAATGCGTATCCCGACATAAATCAATGAAAAATAATTGGAATAAAAAAGGGTGAAAATACCTGTTTTTCAAATTAGCTTTTATGGGCGACCAGCATGTAAATTCGCTTTTGCCGTTCGAGTGACCCGCGATGGGAAAGTCTGCATTTGATGAAGACGGATTTATAATAGATGAATTCGACAATCAGATGGACAAGCCGTAAGATATACCGGACGAAGTCAGATTGTCGTGTTTAAACCCTTTATGTGATTGGCGATTTGTTTTACTTTGCTGACACATGCGAGGTCGCCTCCTTAAATTTTATAGTTAAACACCACATTTTAAAACGTTCAATATGTCTGCTCTAGAGTTTTTATTGATCATCAATTTGTGCGTTACGCTACTTGTTGCCATCCTGGTACTGACACGAAAGAATCCTGCCAGGCATGGGGGGGAATGGAAGGTAGATTTTACCGTTTTCGGTAATGAGCTGAATAAGGTAGGGCCGTTGATCAGGGATGAGCTATCCCGTAGTCGGGAGGAAAACCAAAGAACGTCGAGGGATGGCCGTGAGGAACTGGCCAAATCACTGGCCACGCTTGAGAAAACGAACGAAGAAAAATTCGAGAAACTAATACTTGGGAATGCAGCTAGCCTCAAGGAATTCAAGGAAGAGCTAACCACTTCCTTGCGGACACAAAGTGATGTGGCGGCCCAAGCTGCTAAGGATAGTCGTGCTGAACTAACCGAGTCGCTGAAAACATTCGGGGACACATTTTCTCAAAATATAAAAGATTTTAATGATCTTTTGCGGCAAAAGTTCGCGGATCTCGCAAGTAAGCAGGAACAGTTAAAGGCGGATACGGAGAACAAGTTGGAAAAAATTCGCGAGACTCTGGAAATGCAACTGGAAAAAGGTCGGCAGGCAACCGAAGCAAATCTGAATAAGATCCGGGAGATCGTCGAACTCAAACTTGAGAAAAACCGGGAAGCAATGGAGGGAAATTTGGGAAGGATACGCGAGTCAGTAGAAGTCAAACTAGAGAAGAGCCGCGAGACACTGGAAAGCAACCTGGATAAAATCCGAGAGACCGTAGAGGGCAAGTTGAGTACACTTCAAGAGGAGAACAGTAAGAAATTAGAGGAGATGCGGAACACTGTTGAAGAGAAACTTCAGTCCTCGGTGGAGAAGCGCTTTAATGAATCCTTCAGACTCATCAGCGAGCGGCTTGACCAGGTACATAAAGGTCTCGGAGAAATGCAAACTTTGGCCACCGGCGTAGGTGATCTGAAGAAGGTGTTGACCAATGTAAAAACACGGGGTAACCTGGGGGAAGTGCAACTGGGCGCCATTCTGGAAGAAATTTTCTCGACCGACCAGTATGAGCAGAACGTTGCTGTTAAAACCGGCAGCCAGGAGCGGGTTGAATTTGCCATCAAACTTCCAGGCCGCAACACGGACAATATTCCTTTGCTGTTGCCCATCGATAGCAAGTTCCCGGTCGAGGATTACCAGCGACTTATCGATGCATATGAGAACCTGGCAAATTTGGATGGAAGGACATTCGATGGGATTGCCAAGCAGTTTGAAAATGGGGTTCGGCGGTGCGCAAAGGACATTAAAGACAAGTATATAAACCCTCCGGTGACGACCGACTTCGCGATTTTGTTTGTCCCAACTGAAGGACTTTATGCAGAGATTTTGCGCAGACCCGGCTTGTTCGATGCTATCCGGCGGGAATACCGCGTAACGATCGTCGGGCCAACAAACCTAGTTGCTTTCCTAAGTAGCCTGCAAATGGGTTTCAGGACTTTGGCCATTGAAAAACGCAGCAGCGAGGTTTGGGCCATTCTCGGCGCTGTCAAAAGCGAGTTTTCACTGTTTGGCGTAGTACTGGCAAGCACAAAAAAGAAATTAGAGCAGGCAGCCAAGACTATAGACGACGCCGGAATCCGCACACGTGCCATTGAACGACATCTCCGGAAGGTAGAAGAATTGCCAAAGGAAAAGGCCGAGGAGTTGATCGGGAAGACCTTGGAAATGGAAGCCGAGGATATCCGAAATGAGGAAAAAGAGAGCGGGGTTGAGTAAGGTTGCGTCTGCGTTATGTAAAAGTGGAATTTATTTTTGCCGAGTAAATCGCGATAATGAATAACTTAGGGACATTTCTGGTTCCTTGCTTAGGGACCTGCTTGCCTTCATCGGCGAGAAATCCTGGCCAATTGCCTTACTTCGCCTCCTTTCACGCCGCCTATCGCACAGTCGCGACGACCTTTGCGGTGCCTTGGGTGCTTGCGTTCGGATCTCCACTGTAGCCAACGACCTGTATCCTCTCGCCTACTGCCACCGCACCGTCTGCATGAAAGCCGGTCAAAGCTTGGACCGGGGCGGCTTTGACGGCATTATATTTCAGTGAGAATACCAACAACGCTAGAGAACCGATGACAATGGACGCGCCGCCAGCGTACCGCAGAAAGTCTTGTGGATTAGGAAGTCTCGTACCTTAATTTTTTGAGAAATGTAGCACCATTTATGTGTCGGTGGAACCATAAAAACACCCGAAATTGCCTGCTAGGCGGGTTATCGAAGTGGGAATGCAAATCCTCCGTTCAAATGGCTCCCGGGCCAAGCGGACCGAGATTTGGCTTGACCCTCGCTCAATACCCTGTAACTTATTAAACAACAGATTCCGACGAGCCGACCGAATACCTTGGGTCTACCCCTATTTAGCCGGCTCGAAGAAATAGTTGATCGTAAGAGGCGGCGGATCTTGCGAGTCGATGACTAGCTGATATCCCGGCGCTACCTGGTTTGCCAATTCTACTCCATCGATGTATTCCTCCGAAAATATATGGGCTCGCTTGGCATCCGGAAGCAATTTAATTTCAACACTCTCCGATCCCTCCGCATTTGTCAGGGTAAATCTCTCGATATCTTTCGTCGCCATTTCTATGAAACGATTGTATTCGGTAACAAACCCTTTTGCTATGTAAAAAGCGTAACCCGACCTCGGGATGTATAATGCAATAAACCGCTCTCCTTTCTCTTTGTCAAAAATGACAGAATACTTAATGTCTATTCCCCCTTTAGGCCCCAACGCCTGAATTTCCGTTGAAGCCTTGAATGCCATCGGGTAGCAATTCTTGTAATTCGCGCCCATCTGAGACGGATTTTTCCAAATCGTGTTCGTTGGAACCGGGTCAATCCGATTGCCGCCTTCATCCAAATTTATCCAGTCGCTATTTTCAGCTTTCAATTTTATTTTTGACATGTCAGGGTACTTCCAAGCTAATTGTTTGCCCGTCCATTCGATAGCGCCATCTGTATCCCACTTCACGGCTGTGTCAAGCAGCTCGGTGTTGAAGGTTATGCCTTCGTTGCCTGTTATTTGGAAATATTCAATAGAAACAAGTTGCAACGATCTATCGACAAATGCCGGATCGAGCACGACATTGTCGGCGTTGCCAAACATCTTGACGGTCGGATAAACCAACCCGGCGAAGGCATCACCGGCCAACAGGATATTGGCCATCGCAGCCGTAACTTTGTAATAATCGGATTTCTCCTTCGGGATTACTTTGACAAACCATCTGGTCAGAAAATCATTGACGAGGATATCTGTCTCGGTCAGCTTCTCCCCATGTTCTGCAGGAGAATAGATCTTGTCCAATTGCCGCTTACTGTTGAGCAATGTCGCGCCTTCTTTAGTAAATCCAACCGGATTTAGCCACATATCCGTTTTTGTTTTCCAAACAGAAAGAACAATTTTGTCGCCGACCTTTGGGTTCAGTTCAAAAAAAGGTACACTTCTACCGATGCTGGCATAAAAGCGGGGCTTACGTAGGTCGTTTGCCCTGCCGAGAGTCGTATACTTTGCAGGGGGATATGTTACCTGAGAGATATTGTCCGGCTTCTCGCATATTCTGGTTCGATAAATATATTGTGGCTTGGGTATCTGAAATGCGTGTATGGAGAACCCATCCATAAGGGCACTGATCAGGCGTTCAATTTGGTCAACGGTAGCAGCGTGAACATCCAGTTTTTCGATCTCCGCTATTAGCTTAATGATGCTTGCTTTATCTGGCATTGTTGGCAAAGTGATTTCTGACTAACTACAATCTTTCCACATGCTCTCCTATCCGGTTGATCAGGTCATCGAAAGGAGGCTGGCCCCGGTAATAGATGGCTGCGGTCCGCTCGTAGCGCTTTCGATAATCGTCCCGGATTGCGGGATCGTGCAGCAGGAATGCCTGGTTCTGCGAGAGAGGAATCGCCCGATCGACTGCCGCGAATCGTTTCATTTTATGCCGCTCGTAGGCTTCGGTCCCAATGAAGGCCTGAACCTCGCCCCGGGCCAGGAGGCAATACACGTCATAATAATGCCGCATAAAATTGGGAAGTTTTTCCGCGCCCTCGTGTTCCTGGCGAAATTTCTTCGCGATGGTCTGCAGTTTCTCGACAAAGGTATATTCGAAGTTATAGCAAACGACGTCTTTTGCACGGTTATCGATGAGCTCCAGTCCAGCCGTCGAGGCGGCTTTTTCGTAAGCCCAGGAACGGATGGTGGCTGGCTGGTTGGGGCTCGTGTCGTCGAAGCCTACTTCCAGCAGGATGCCTTCCTTCACCCCCTCGAGCAGCGTGGTATAGCTTTTATAAAAGAGCCGGATGCCGCCGCTTCGATAGTAGTCCTTATCATCAAAATCTTCGTCTCGCACAATCTTTACTATCCCGTCGATTTGCAAATGGCCGGACAGCCAGTCATAGAAATTTCTCCGGCTTTCCACGGCGGCCGGCTTCGTATTCTTCGGGTTCTCGTTTACCTTCAGCTCGGCTGGTGGGTGGATCAGGATATCGATATCCTCCGAAAACCGGTCAATGATACCGAAGGCCTTGGAAAGGGAGGTCCCGCCCTTGAGTTCAAAAGAGGCTCCCATCTGTTGCAACCCATAGAGCACGTGCATGATCCAGTAATCCTTTTCCACGAGGAACGGATCAATTTCTCTTTCCTCGCCCACGATCCGGAGCAAGTCAGAAAAGTCTTTGTGCTGGTGCAGGAATCTCGCCGCCATGGATCAGGGCTTCTCCAGTAACGGGTGAAAGAATTTCTTAGCCTTCAGACCGCCATACTGTTTCACGGCTCGCACGAGCTTTTTTTGATCCATGGTCGCCACCTTGCTTTTTACGCGCTCAAGGACCCTTTCTTTATCCTCGGCGATGGCGTCTGCATGGCTCACCAAATCCACCAGCAGAAACTCCTCGGTAAGCTGACGGGGAAAGTGCGGCTTGACCCGAAAGGAGAACCGCTGCTTTCCCAAGGTGAAGTCGCCATGGCGTTTGTGATTATACACGACCCGTTGATTATAGAGCTGGGTGGTCCCGACTCCGAGGCTGTTGTAGGCATTCGGAGAGGTGATCAGAAAGCGGTCATCCTTTAGAAAGCTCCGGACGAGTTCGGATTCCTCCGGCGGGGCCTTGCCGAACGTAGAGCGCTTGGGGTAATAGTAGAGTCCCTGCGACAGCTTCTCCAACGTCCCGTCGTGGACGAGCGTAGCCAGATGCCGGTCCGGAGATTTTGACCATTCGGCAACATCAGCGCGCCGGTAAAGACCGCCTTGTTTTAAATGCTGTTGCAAAGTCTCAAGTGTTTTCATACGTTTCCCAAAATTATAAAATAATATTGACATTTTATCAAATTATTTATTAAAATTTCATGCAAAATATTTACTCAATAATTTGATTTACAGCTAAATATAAAAAAGATTTTTGAGACCATCATTAAGGACCTATTAATGCGTATGATTGAGTGTGCCCCCTTAGCGATCGTTGGTTTTCCCTTGTTGCTCCGGTCGCGCCCAACCGTGTTTGAGGCGCGCGCTTGCTCACAGACCCACGCGTTGCGGCCCAAGCCCCGGATTGGACGCCCCTGCGCCGGGACTGGGCACCGCGACTTCTGGTAGGCCAACCCCGGTCGGCCCGGCGGCCTGATTGGCAGCTATTTCGCCCCGCTTTCCCGTCAAGTTTAATGATCTCGCCGGGCTTCCTTGAAAACTGGTTTATTTTTGCAAACAGCCAAAGGCAAATGATCAATCACAGCAAACTGGAAAAAAATCTCGAAGCGCTTCGGCAGTCGCTGCCGAAGAAGCCTGCCGTGTATACCCCGGACTTTCCCCTCACAATCGCAGAAGGACTGACCAAGTATGCGAATCAAAAAACCGTCAATGGCTTTGGCATCAACGTAGCCTGTTATAACGAAAAGGGGTGGCCGGTCCCGCTTTATGTCGACAACCGGAATATAAAAGTTGGGTTCCTAAACAACGTTTTCGATCGCAAACACCATGCAAGCAACAACAGAGGCTATCGGCGGATGTTTCCGAATAAAAAGTTCAATAAGATAACCTTTTGGAATGCACGGCTCCGCCCTTGGCAATGTTTGGGTATCCCTATTATTAGAAATATTCATTGGAATGATCCGGTAGATACCGGCATCCTGGAGATGTTCACTGCCAATATAAAGCTGGTAAAGAAAAAGTTCCTAACTCATCCCTATCTTGGGTCTCACAAAGACCTGATATCGGAAATTTTTTCCGCCTACCGGCACAAACACTGGGCATCCTGCATCAGTTTAATCTATCCCATCTTGGATGCCGTGGCCAGGCAGGTCCTGAACACCGACAAACTGACCAGAGATATGCAGAGTCTTTGTAAGCTGTTCCGGCAGATCGGCATTGATAAAGGGGAAACGGACGTCTTTATGGCGCATACCAATGCGGTGATTGTTAGCCAAAAAATTCGGACCGGCGAGATATCTAAACAGGAAGGAGAGGAATTACAGGAGAAAGGGTACAAGAACCATCTGTACCTGATCGGTCCGGCGCTCAGCTCGTTTTTGCATTTTTCCCATCTCTATTACGGCGACTATGTTACTCCCTCGAGCCCCGGTGACCCGCTCAATCGACATGCGATTATCCACGGCTCATACACACAATTTGCCTCCCAATCTAATGTAGTACGCCTGTTTACGTATTTGTACCTGATCCTTGAGCTGGACCCGGTATTCAGGATTCTCTTTGCAGAATAGTTCTGGGCTCGCAATGGCCTTAATGGAGATTGACAAGGCCAAGCGAATTCCTCATTCCGATTGTTCCGACTTCCTGCGTATCATAAAACGGCTCGCCGAAAATCTGAAATAGAAGATAGCCGGACGAGTACTTGACGTCTTTAATCGGTTTGACACTGTCAAACGCGATAGGCCGGATCGTCAATACCCGCCGATCGATAAGCGGGCCAAGCTCGGTGGAGAGCCATTGATTTTCAACTTTCGGCGTAATCAGTCGAGCTAGCTGTGTGGTGTCCTGGTGTTCGAAATAATAGACAGCGGAGTCTTTCGAAATTCCCGTTACCGTTGAGACAATCGATGCGAGCGAATCCCTTATATTCATCTTGGTCTTTATATAGTATCGGGTCAGTGTATCCCATTCAAAACCGCCGTAAATTCCATACCTGCCTGCTGTATCGTCAAAATAGTAATTGAAGTATCGAGCAATTCCGATAAAGGGAGTAATGTATCGCAAGTGAACAAGCTCAATCTTGGTCTGTTTGATCAATCGATTAGTGTCTAACAAACCTACGATTCCGTACGTATAGTCGAGCAGTTTTACGCAAAGGTCGTATCGCTTCGCAGGGCTGTTTAGTAAGCTGTCGTTGATTTGCGCTTCAATTTGACGTTGATACATGAATTTGTCCTGCACAAAGGAATTCATATCCGATGTGGTCACGAGCATATCCGTCAGATAAACCCGGCCATAAATTCGGCCATTAACCACATATTCGTCGAATTTCTCAGGCGGAAATTGAATCTGTGCCGCGGAATTTCCGTAAGCTAAGATCCGCTTGGTCGGAAAAAAATTATGAAACTTCCAGTCAAGGGTCATGCCTTCAACCATCATCAGCACAAAAACGGTCACGGCAAATCCGGATGAAAGGTACCACCGGGAGCGTCGGGCAGGGCCGTACCGTATTCCAAAAGCCCGGTCGACCAAAGAGCCGTGACCGAGACTTACAAAATAAAAAAGAAGCTGTGTTAGCCATGCCGCGGCTAGCAACCGAGCCATAAAAAACGTAGAAATGGAAAAGATGGTGTAGGTGGCCAAAATGTCCCGGAAGAAACCAATCACATTAAACGCGGTAAGACTTACGAAACCATAAACTACCAGGTATTTCAAGAGCAAGGCTATTTTCAGCGACCGCCCGTTAACCTGGAAAGGCCGCAGCCTTAAAATACGTTCCCCGATCGTCGATGAAAACAACAATATGGGGAGAAGGATCGAGGCTGCGAACCCCGAGAAGAGCGGAAAAACGACTTCAAAATCTCCATCCGAAATGTTCAGCCATGAACACAGCAGACCGGTGAGCAGCGATACCAAAATGAATAGCAGCCCATCGATCGCGTTGGCTCCAAGTCTTCTAAGGAGATGCATTGGCTGGATTGTTGGAACTGGTTGGATTGCTCGGATTAGCTGGACTGTTGGGGTTGGCCGGATTGACCGGAGTGTTAGGGGCAGGCGAACTATTTGGGATAGATACCCGCCTTGTTGCACGCCAGTAGAGATAAGTGAATACGGCGGCAAAAAGAACCAGAATTTCGTACAAATATTCGCAAAGGAAGGCTTTGAACCCGGTTGTCGTATACTCCTCGCCGGCGCGGGCGTCGCCACCCTCGTAGGTAACCGATACGTTGCTCCACAGGGCGAGATTGTCCATTTTTCCCCATAGATAAAGCTTCAGGTTGGCCCTTGGATGCAATGCATCGATTTTGGCCAGGTAAACAATTTTACTAGCACTATCAAAATGCACTTCCCGGCTGAGCGCTGTCGATTCAGAGTCATTCAGATAGTCGCCCGTCACCGCGGAGGAGCCCAACGCGGTGACGCCGGATACCTTTACCACGATCCCTTTAACGGAATTATCTGTCTGGTTGTGTAGGGTTATGACCCAAAAATTGTTGGTATTTTGCAAATACACATACGTAGCATGGACGTCGGAATCCAGCGAACGGCTTCGGCCAGAGTCGATGATATAATTGTATACCCGGCCAAACCGGTCGTTGATCCCGGCGGGGAAGTTGACATCCTGTTTGTTAATATACACGGCCAGGTCCCTCGGTCTGATCACGACGTTCCAGGTTGCGATCGCGGCACCGATAATTACACCAACAGAGGTTAAGAATCCGGCCCAGGTGGTAATAAATGCCCCTAACCTATTAAGCAATGGTTGCTGGGTAGCCATATTTAATGCTTGGCGGGAAATATACGGCGATAATTTATACATCAGAGGAGTATTTTGACCCTTTTTTGAGCGGCCCTGGCTTCTTGTCGGGACCTACAGGCGTCCAAAAGCGGGGAAAAATGCGAAAACAGACGCTTTTGTTTGTTAGGAGTGGCTTTTGGTTCTTTGCACGGATGGCTAAATGTTCAGGTTATTTCTTTTTTCGCTTGGCGAAACGGTGAAACAGCCATTCAAATTGGAAATAAATGAAACTTTCCCTCTTTGTCTTACTGGAACCCAAAACCCCTGACTTGACAGATTCAAAGACTGATTAAATGTCAACTACCCGTGTGTACCCCAGTGTACACGGGTATAAACGGTAGAGGCAAGGGAAAGAACACTATCTTAGCAACAAACCTTTCTTCATGGATGGAGAATTCAGAGTCGAGATCAAAGATTACGACGCCGCAACAATTATCCAGGCATTTGTCGAGGACTATGGCAGTAAACTGACACAGACCTATGGAAAAAGCGCCTACCAGAGCTCGGGAACACTCGGTCAGGACGATTTTTGCGCAGGCTATCAGACCAATGATGCGTTGTTCTTGGTATATAACCGGGAAGGAGATGACCTGAAGGTTTATGTCGAACCCACCAACAAAAAGGACATCAATCTAATGAAGGAACTTGTTAACCGGTACTTCAGTAAAATCACAAAGACACTGGATAAAAAGAAGATAAAATGGTCCAAGCCGCAGGCGACCATCACCTTGGAAGGATGCCCGTTGACCGGAGTTTACAAGACCAGAGTGGAGGCTTTGAAGGAAATATGGCGGGACCAGAAGGAAAAGGTGCTTTTTACCCCGATTGGTGCGTTTGTAGCCGTCGGGGCGGCCAGATATTTGAGCATTATGCAGAAGGACGACATTGCGAAAGAAGTGGAAAAAATTGTAACTTCGGCATTGGAAGCTCTTGTGGTAGTGGCTTTGATGGTTGTGATCCAAGTATTGATCGTTTCAAACAAAAGAGCCTTCACGTTTAAAATCTAGTGTATGACCCTAATAGCGAGCGTGTACGGACAGGGAAAGATGGACTTTCTCGGAGAGTTAGTCGATGAGCTGACACTGAAAGACAAATATCAGATCGAACGAGAATATAATGGCGGGGCTGACATGGTCATCCGGGATCCTCAAACCGGGAAGATCGTAGCCATCGAATTGAAAGATGCCGGCAACTATGGTGAATTACCCATTTCAACCATACTACCCATTTCAAGGATGGTTAAGCAATTTGATCATTTGGAGAAATTTTTTCTGATCACTTTTTCCCAAGTTCCTATTCTTTTGTCCGAGAAATTAAAAGAATTGAATGTCGACGCGCTCACTCAACCTACCGTCCACCAGGTAGTAGAGCAAGTTGAGCAGGCGCTTTCCGCTTAACTTCTCCCTTCTTCAAATCCTCGTGTTTTTATAACACCGGCTTTTATCCGTCGAATGGCCAGACCCGCAGGCTTGCGGGGTCACCACATTTTGGAAAAATTGAATAAAAATTTGGATATTGTATTTGTCTAATCTAATTTTAGTTACAGAAGCCCATCTCGTAGCCACTCCACGTAGACGCACACGCTTCCAATGAATTTCTGGTTTTATGCCGATTGATTAAAAATCAAAATTCTATTGGTATGCCAAGCGAAAAGCAACCTTCCATTTATGATTTCCTGAAAGGGAAATTTACCTTTACTGATGAACCTCTTTGGTTTCGGCTGGTCCTTTGTGTCCTCGGTTTGGCGACAATCATCGCTATCATATGGGCGCTGCACCGGTGGGCGCTTCCTACAATCCTGGCATGGCATGTAGTTCCAAAAATAAGTGGCTTGGTCAACGGACCACTAGGAAGATCACCATGAGTTGCTGACCAATTCCACCGAGTTTTGATGCCGGTCCCACCATATTGGTCGCTACTGCCGCCGCCAGGGGCGACCGTGCCATCTTTATGGCGACCGGTTCCTCCAGTTCAGCAGGCTCCTGACCCCCGGAAATCGGCGGAGCCAGCTCGCTCCTAAGACCGGCCAAGCGGCGTTGTGCAGCAGGTAGATCACCGCCAGAAGCGCCGCCAAGACTAAAATCCCCAGGACAAGGCGGAGCCAATCGGGTTCATCACTGAATGTAAACCTGCCCCGGAACAGATCATAGTGGGATTGGTCCTGCATCCGCTGTCGGGATCCATTCGGGTTCGTTCTCTTTTGTTTCGATGCTTTCTTTGTTCTCATGTTTATAAATGTCAATTGGCGTGATTTGTCTCGTTTAGTGACATGGTGATACTACTCACGGACGCGCCCGTCGTTTCATTATTAACTCTGTTTTTTAAGCGGCTCGGTCGGTATTCTGGTCAAAACTGTCTAATACATTGGTATTCATTGCAAAAAAAATTTGAGATCAAGCCCTTGTCTATAGAGAGATTAATTGTGTAGTTTTTATCATTTTCGAAAAATACCCGCTAGCGTATGGGCAGACACTATTATACTCAAAACCTGGTGGGATGATTCACCTTCGAGCAAAAAAAATGTCGCAGCCAATACCTGACGAGCATGTACGGCACCCGCGATCTCCCCAAGACCTACCATAAGTTCGCCAAATTGTTTCCCGGCATCACCGTTGAAGTCGTAAAGGACCAGGACAACCGGTATTTCCGTTTTATCCAGCTGGACGACCATGCTCATGGGCTGGAGGATGTACCGTTATTTTTTGTTCATCAATTGCAAAACCTTTGCTTCGATCTGACGGGGGCCGACCTGGCTGACGCCAAGCTGGTAGCGGCGATCAATTCCTAAATTATGGGAAGGTTTCTTGCCGGATCCCATGAAGTAGTTGTTCCTTTTAACAAAACTTTTCTTGGTTTATTGTTAGGTTTATCCTTACATTTGTGATCAAAATGGAGGCTCCGTTTACCATAGACTCTTACAACTGGGCCTGGACGGCCAAATCAGCCCGCAATTTGAGGGATCTCGCCCCGGCGCACCTCGAATCCTGGTTACCCCACCGCCATATGCTGCCGGAGGTGTTTGCTCCCCTGGCACTCTCGGATTATCAACCTTCCGCTGGGAGCCGCTATTCTGATGCGGCCGTGCAATCCAGTTTGGGCCTCGACGCCCAGCAGACTCACGGAGAGAAAATGGTCGTCTTCGCGCAGGGAGGTAAAAGCAGGGAGTATTTTCCGACGATTGTAGGATGCCCGGCGTATCCACCGAGCGTTGTTGCGACCTCCGGCCCTTATCCATTTTACGAGAGCTATCCTTCCGGCTTGGACTGGGTTCGAACCGACGGCCCATCGCCTATTCAGCGTCATCTCCAGCTCCTCGAAAAACTTAATTTCTATCAGGACGTCGGCCAGGCGATCGAGGAGGAGATTGGCGTACTGAAATACGATTTCCTGTACGATGAATCGACGGAAATCGTCCGGTCCCAGGAGGAGAAGCTGGCCGTGGTCGAGCAGGTGATCAAACGATTGCAGCTGCTTCAAGAGGATCCGCTCGATCCCTCCTATCTTGCTTCCTACACCGCAGCGGAGATTAGGGCTTCGGTTTACACCGATCTGTACGAGCTGCGCTTGCGGCGCACGTTAGGGTACCTGAAGGCATGGAACACCGAGCAATATACCCAGTCCGCATTAATACTGCGGCCAATTTATGCCTTCCTGCGCCAAGGCCAGATCCTCCGCTCGTTATTCAAAAGACGTCTTGTCGATATCCGCCGCCATTTTCGCACCCTTGTCCGAACCTTGTTCAAACAGATGGATGACCAGTCTGGTCACGATGAGTTTCTTGCTTCAAACCGGTTTCTTTTCAGCAGGAATTTATTCATCCACCAAAATCTGGTCTTAAGATGGAAACCAAAGAAATTATTGCAGAGCTTGAACAGCTTCTTGCCAACCCCATGATCACCGGCAAAGAAAGATTGGCCCTTGAAATGGCCTGCAAGGCCTTTAAAAATAAAAATACGCTGGAAGCATTCGATCATATAGCGCAATTTCTGGCGGCCCTGGCGGCTGTCGCTCCTTATATCGAACATTTGACAAAATGAACCTTGGCAAATCCATACAAACACTCCGCAAACGGCAGGGTCTCACCCAGGAAGCCCTTGCCGATAAGGCGGGTCTTAGCCGACCCTCGCTCTCGCAGATCGAAAATAATGTGGTGCGTCCGGAACAAGACACCTTGAAACGGATCTGTGAAGCCATCGGGGTGCCTGAGTCGCTCGTCTACATTAACAGCTTTGAAAAAGAGGATGTTCCGGAAGCCAAACAGGGTATTTATGACCAGTTCTTCCCGCTTATTCAGAAGATGATAAAGATGGTAGCAGTGGAGGGAACCGATAGTCCGGCCAGGGGCGACGGGCAGGAGGAGGACTAAGGATACCAGTGTCCGGCCGAAGCCCTTCTGGACGTTTATCCATTGCCTATCTTTAGGTCCATAAACCCATCAGATGAACCCGCTTCTTTTTGAACCATGGGAAGGCCCCCGATACGGCAAAACCTCCTATGGCAGATTGCTTATCCTTGGAGATTCCCACTATTTTTTCCACACGGAGACCAATTACGCCAGCTTTACCCAACGAATGATTGGAGGCCTGGGGTCCGCCGAGGACAATAATTTCTACCTTAAGGTCGGGCAAGTATTTGATCCGGCCGATTACCGGACCATCTGGCCGAATGTGGCCTTTGCCAACGCGATCCAGCATCCCTTCCGGGAGGCCCAACCGGCCGTCACACGCGAACACTTGCGCACGGTAGAGCCCGCGGTTCGTGCCTATCTGGAATGGACGAGGCCAAGCAAGATGATTGTTTTTTCCAGCCGCGTGTGGAACCGCGGGCTGCCGGCACGCTGGGGTAAAAAGATCGAAACACTCCACGACAGTGTGTTTGGCCACCGGGCAACGGTCTGGGAATTTGACCACGCGGGTGGCGCCTGTTACGGCATCGGCGTTCATCATCCTTCCTCCCGGCGGCCTCCGTTCAAGCCGGATGAGTGGAGACCACTCATTAACCAATTTCTTGAAAAAAAGTATGAATAAGCTGCAATGGAAGTAAACTACTCAAACTATTAAATTACTCGGCGGGCGATCATGTCGCTTTATTAAAACAAATTAAACCGAATAAATTGAGCTATTTACAGTTAATTTTCGGCAAGGAGATCGACCAGCTGGTCATTGATGATATCGTTTCCTACTTTGCCCACCAGCGGGAGGAGAGCAACAAGCTGGAATTCAAATCCTTTGTGCTGAATCCAAAATCCAGAAATGATCTGGAAGAAAAGGAAAGTAAGATCATGAAAACCTTAAGTGCTTTCCTCAATTCGGACGGGGGTATTCTAATTTGGGGCGCGCCGGAAACTACCAAGGTCGGTACGAAATCTGTTTGTGTCGGTGCCCTGAAACCTGTGGACAAGCAATACGACAAAGATCAGATTATGGATATGATCGCTAACACCATCATTCCTGCCCCACAAGGTATTACCTTTAAAACCTTCCTCTGCCAAAGTGGATTTGTGTATTTGTTCGATGCTCCCCGAAGCAGCTATGCTCCCCACCAATACAAAGACACCTATTACATGCGTATGGATGGTCAGACGAAGGCCGCCCCGCATCACTATATCGAGGCGCTATTCAAGAAAATCGATTTCCCCAACCTGGAGGCCTATCTTCGCCTGGACAGCTTTGAACATGTGGACCATGATGCCGCTCGCCTCACCTGCTCCATTATCTTTCGGAACCAAACCCCATTTCGAAACGATTATAATCTGCACTACAGGATATTTTCTTCGCACGGGTTGATTACGACGGCGTGGGAGCAAATCCTGTTTTCCCCCAAAGATCCACGATTGCTTCGCGAAGGTGACTATGCCAATCCGCGCGTCGCGGAAACTATATATTATGGAAATTGGATCGATGATCGCCTCACCATATTTCTGTCACGTAGCAGATTGCATCAGGAAAACTACCAGTTGAACATAAGGCTTCAATTCGGTGCCAAGCATTCCCCGATGAAAATCTGCCTGTACGAGATCGTCATTGGAGAAAAAATGAACTCCAATTTGCAAAATCATATTGTCGATATGTCGGAAAACCGGTTGTTCAATATTCATGAAGAAACAATGGGGGAAACCGACCAGGTCAGGTTAAACCGAACCCTTGGGAGAAGCTAGACATATGGTTAGTCATCGCAAAATTGATATGCAGTTCATACAGGCCAACTCAAGATACAGCTTATGGGCAAACTGCGCACGCCCATTTGACCTTTCGCTAACCCATTGGCATCGATTTCAAAGATCCGATTGTCCTCTGTCCAACCGTCACCGTCGACCGCTGAGAAGATGGCCACATCGAGTAAACGCAGGTATACAGGGATCTGCCGCGAGATTTCCTGAATGGAATCGACCAGGATGTCGTGTAGAGCCGGGTGCTGTAGTTGATGGTCTTAAATCGGATAGGGGAAGCCGAACCGATCCAGCCATTTGGGTACCCGGCTTTATTACAACGGCTCAGAAAGTAATGATTTATAATAGGCATTATTTAACCATACACTAATGATTGCTAAGGCAGCATTTGATCTTACATTTAATCAACATAGACGGCATATCCAAAACAAAATGACCCGTCCTAAATAAACTATACACTAAAAATTAGTGTATGTCACTGGAAAAGATTCGAAAAGACCTGCCTGCCGTTAAGACAACGGGTGGGCACTATGACCGTCTGGCGGTTCAAAAAATTGTAGAGGCCATCGAGGCGGGCATTACGCGTCGGGAGATTGGCCTTATCTACGGGTTATCAAGGAGTACGATGGCTGACTGGATGCGGGAATACGGTTCGCCGGCGTACCAGGCGAGTCGGCGGGGGCCGCTTACCAGTACACAGAAGCGGTCGATGATCCGCGCCATCCGGGAAGGGAAAATGACGCTTCAGGAAGCCAAGCTGGTCTATAAGATGAGCTCGTATAGCGCCATTATCACGCTGTTACGGCAAGCAGACGAAAATGACGACCTTAGCCTGGATATGAAGACCAAAAGGAGCGATCTGCCACCCCAGGAAGATCCGGAAAAGAAGGCGCTGCAAAAGGCGTTGGCCGAAGCACAGTTGAAGATCAAAGCGCTGAACACGCTGATCGATGTGGCCGAGGATCAGTTTAAGATAGCCATCCGAAAAAAGCCTGGTGCCAAGCAGTCAAAACCCTGAAACAGGACTATCCCGACGTTGGGATGCGTGTACTGTGCGGACTGTTTGGCAAGACACGCCACGCCTGGTATGACCAGCAATGGCGTGAGCAACAGGATATTTTTAGTGATGAAATTATTTTACAAACCGTCCATATCATCCGGCAGCAGTTGCCGCGTGTAGGAACCCGAAAATTGCAGGAGATGATCGCTCCGACCCTGTCGGCGCATAGTATTGAGGTGGGCCGGGATTATTTATTTGATCTGTTGGCGCGCCATAGGCTGTTGATCCGGCAGCGAAAAAGAAAAGCCTATACCACCGACTCGCGTCATTGGATGCGCAAGTATGCCAACCTTACGCGCGATCTGGTGATCGATCGTCCGGAGCAGCTTTGGGTAAGCGATATGACCTACATCCGGATACAAAACCATTGGGGCTATCTGAGCCTGATCACAGATGCCTGGTCACGTAAGATCGTGGGCTTCTGCCTGCGCAGCGATATGCTGGCCGAGGGCTGCATAGCAGCTTTGCAAATGGCCCTGAGCAATCGGGCCTATCCACATCAACCGCTGATCCATCATTCCGACAGGGGCGCTCAGTACTGTTGTAAACAGTATGTCGGCACGCTCAACGCTGCCGGAATAGCGATTAGCATGACAGAGGACGGCGATCCCTATGAAAATGCACTGGCCGAACGCGTCAATGGCATCATAAAAGGCGAGTTCAATTTGTACAGCAGCCAGCTGAGCTTTGATCAGACCCATGAACGGGTAAAGCAGAGCATATCGGCTTACAATGCCATCAGACCTCATGGAAGTTGCGACAACTTAACGCCCAATCAAGCACACCAAACCCTTACACCCTTGAAAAAACGATGGAAAACGTACCCGAGATTAGACAGCTCACCTTCGGCCGGACCGCTCCCCTTAAAGAGCAAGGGACGGCCGTTGGCGTACGGAGAAGCTAAAAATAGTTACCTTGGTCCTGAACGCTATATATCGACTTCCCAAGCTCCCTGTATAGTTGTTCTTAGGATTTAATCTTTCACCTGTATAGCTATTCTAGGACGAGACAAAAAAAGTATAAAACCGGACAAGGAGTGTGCGGAATCGGACAGTTAATAAAATCTAGCAAGTTGCAACTTGTTGATCATTAAGATGTAAGAAATAGGTACTGTTCTGGTTATCGTTCCACAGTAATCTTAAACTATCAGCATGTTCAAAAATTATCTCCTCGTTACGCTCCGGCAACTTCGCAAGAACCGCGGCTACACCGTGATCAATGTTGTCGGCCTCGCTTTGGGCATGGCCGCCGCCCTCGTTATCGGCATCTGGATCGCCGGAGAAATCGCTGTCGACAAATCCTATCCCGACCGCGACAGGATCGTGGAGATCATGCAGGACCAACGCCCTAAAGGCACCACGTCGGGTTCGCCCATCACCTATAGAGGAATGACCCTCTCCTCCGCCGCCAATCCCTATCTGAAAAAGGGTTATAAAGACATCTTCGCTGAAACGGCGATGACCAATTGGTCCGGCGATTGCCTGCTAACCAATGGTGACAGAAGCATCGTCCGTCAGGGGAACTTTGCGGAATATACTTTCCCAATTATTTTCGGCTATCACTTTCTTAGTGGGAACGCGGAGTCGCTGCGTGACCCTTCCACGGCGCTGATCTCCCAGTCCACCGCCATCGCCCTCTACGGGACCGAGGACGCATTAGGCAAAACCTTTAGATACAACAGCCAACTGGTGTTCACCGTGGGCGGCGTCTATGCCGATCTGCCCAAGAACTCCTCCCTTCATGACATCGGCATTTTCACGCCGATGACAAACAAATTGGTGGATGATCTCACCAAGAACACGAATTTCAATAACCATGGCGTCCGCATCTTCGCCCGCCTTGCCGACAATATCACCGCCGAGGAGGCCACAGCGCGGATACAGAATCTCTGTACACCTTTTGTCATTCATAACATCGAGACGTATACCGTACTGCCTTTTGATCAGCTGTACCTCCACTACGACGATTCCGACGTCAATGGAAGCGGGCGCGTCGGCCTTGTCCGGCTCATCGGGATCATTGGTGTCTTCATCTTGCTCCTGGCCTGCATCAATTTCATGAACCTTTCAACGGCCCGAAGCGAAAAACGGGCAAGGGAAGTCGGTATCCGCAAAACGCTGGGCTCGCTGAGAACCCAGCTCGTCTCGCAATTCCTTGCGGAATCCCTTCTCGTTTCCTTCTTTGCCTTTGTCCTTGCTATCGGCCTCACCGTGCAGAGTCTCCCGGTGTTTGGCCAGCTCTCCGGCAAACCCATGACCTTTCCCTGGGCCAGCCCGATCTTCTGGGCCCTTGCCTTAGCCATCACGGGGATCACGGGCCTGCTGGCAGGCAGCTACCCGGCGTTCTATCTAAGTGGATTCCGGCCTGTTAAGGTCCTGAAAGGCGCTTTTAAGGTCGGCAAAGGCGCAAGCCTTCCCCGAAAGATCCTGGTGGTAGCCCAGTTCTCCATTTCACTGAGCCTGATCATTGGCACCCTCGTCGTCTTCCGGCAGATCCAGTATGCCAAGGACCGGCCCGTGGGCTACGACCGCACCGGGCTCATCAATGTTCCTGTCAACACAGATTCGCTGGACCGGCATTACGAGTCCCTCCGGAACAGCCTCCTCAACACCGGGGTAGTAGCCGGTGTGGCGAACGCTTCCACTTCACTCACAGATTTTTCTGCGAACAACACCATGGAATGGGAGGGCATGACGGAGGAGCAAAAAAGCATATACTTCCGCGACATATCTGTCAACTCCGATTTCGGGCCCACCATCGGCTGGACGGTGCTCCAGGGCCGGGACTTCTCCCGGGACTACCAAACTGACAGTACAGCCGCCATCGTCAACGAGCAAGGCGCCCGCGCCCTTGGATTTAAGAATCCCATCGGCAAGGTCGTCCGATTCGAGGGCAAGCAGTTTACGATCATCGGGGTAACAAAGGACATGATCTCCAACAGCCCCTATGAACAGGTCCAACCGGCGGTCTTCCTGGGTCAAGCCGGACACCAGATCAACATTATCCGCATTAAACCCGGCACTCCCATCCGTAGCGCTCTCTCAGCGATCGAAGGCGTCTACAAACAGTACAATCCATCCAGCCCCTTCATCTATCAGTTTAACGATGACGATTATGCGACAAAATTCGCCACCGAAACCGAGACCGGTAACCTTGCCACCGTCTTTTCCGGTCTGGCGATCTTCATCTCGTGCCTTGGCCTCTTCGGGCTCGCCTCTTTCGTCGCGGAACAACGCACAAAAGAGATTGGCATCCGCAAGGTCCTCGGCGCCGGGGTCGTGAACGTCTGGGCACTGCTATCCGGCGACTTCCTGAAACTCATTGTCTTCTCGATGGTGATTAGCATGCCGCTCATCGGGCTGCTCATGCACAAATGGCTTCAGGATTATCCGCTCCACACGAATATCTCACCCTGGATCTTCGTTCTCACCGGCGCCGGCATGCTTTTAATAACTTTATTTACTGTTAGCTTCCAATCTCTTAAAGCAGCTATGTTGAATCCCATTAAAAGTCTCCGCACCGAATGAATTTTTACCTGGATTTGTAAGATTAACCCTTGACTTGTATTTCTTTTTTGTTGGCCCAAGTAGTGGCTATTACAAATGATTGCCGACGTTATTTCAACAGCTCAGTAATTTCTATCGCCATGTTAACGCACTCATGAATTTGTTGAACTTCTTTTTCCAAATCTTTCATCTTGAAGGCATCGTGCGTATTTCGAAATGTAGCCGTACCATACTTCACTTTCTTGAACGTCACTTTAGTTGTGGAGCAAACAAAAACAACTTCTTTGCCCTCCTCCTCGTGAACATTCCACTCGCCATGGATAAAAAGGTTTCGATTGATTCTCAGCCCATCGATTCGTTTATCTAATTCACCAATCTTATCCTCTTCCGTTTACCTATATCTATTGAGCTTGACCATTAGTTTTTGGTTCTGACTAATGCTATTTTCCTGTATTACCAGTTGGGACACAAATTCATCATCAGTCTGGATCAAGAGATGTATAATCTCCCTTATTAAATGCTCCAGTCGAGCAAATCCCGTTGATATCAGACCAATTTGGCAGTAAAATCTCTGTTCTGTTTCAGTCATTGAGTTGTCATTAAATGAAGGGGTCCAGCGCCGTCCAATTCTTCAGTGAACAAAGACATTTTGCAATTGAATCACAATATCAGTTGTTCCAGCGGGACGCCTAAGCTCTTGATGTTTGAAGATCCGCTTTATCCTCCAGTGTTAATATCGGAAGGCAGCAGCCAACACCTTTTATTTGAGTATTCACCTGAGCCGGCTAAATGGCTGCAGCGACCCGCCTCCCTTTGAGAGAGGCGGCATATTCGTCTAAAGGCTGTATAATCAGATTAACGCCCTTTATTATGAATGCAATTTCAACCATGCATAAAAGAACAGCAATGTTGTCATCCGGCCACGCTTGAGCAGCGCCGTCCGGATCAGGCCGATCGCCCGGTGTTTCTGGCTCCGGATCGTCTGGACGTTCAGTCCCAACCGGTCGGCGATCACTTCGTTGGATAGTTGTTCGAGAAAGATCATCTTAAAGATCTGACCGCATTTGCCGGGGAGTTGCTCGATCTCCCGGTAGATCTCCTGCAGCAGCTCCGCGCGCAGCACCTCGAGTTCTGTCGCCTCGACGCCCTCCGGCTCTGACTGGTATTCGCCCCGGATCCGTTCGTGGATCGCCGTGTGGCGTTTGTCTGCGGTGACGTAATTGATGCTCGCATTGTGGACGACCTGATAGAGGAAGCTCTTGAGTTTGGGGAGCGCCTCAAAGTTGGCGCGACGGTCGATACTTTTGGTGATGGCTTCGACGGCAATATCTTCCGATGCCCCCAGGTCGTGGGTGATCCGCTCGGCATACAGGGTGAGGGGTTCGAAGAACCGGTCGAAGATCATCTTCTCCGCCCATGCGTCTCCGTTCTGGAAGCCTGTTAATAGGGTATTGTCGTCCATGGTCGCCATCATCAGATCAAAGCTATCCGAATTTACGAAATATTCCAATGATTTTTGGATGAATCCGGCAACAAATTGTTTTATGCCCGATCGTTTGTTAGTCGGTAAAATCCATTGTATCTACAATAGATTGCGCATACTCATCAGGAGTAGTTTTAGATTCAAGGCAGGGAGGGGCAACAACAGGCTCCTCCCTTTTTGCTATAGCGATTTAGCGAGATTTCCTCCGCGCGATTACTCACTGATGAAAATGATGCTGCATTCGATTGCATTCCCGGGCAGTAAAAGCCCGCGCAGGGCTTTCCTTATGCAGGACAATTCTTACTGAATTTGGATGAAGTACATAACCGGTTGTTATTACTGCTTAGGGTTGTGACTAGCCAACCATTGCATCCACAATAGATTTTCGGTCCTCAGCAGTCGGTTATACAGGGAGGAGTTTGCTCATCGGCTCCTGCCGTCTATGGCGGGAGAGATTTAGCTTCGGTCAGGGCTTGTCCGACCGTCGAACCGTTGAAAGGTGCTGCGCTGTTCGAGCCGGTAATGGTCATAGCCAAGGATCGTGTTCAGGATGACCGCGTTGCGATACGGACCGAAGGAGAGATCGGCGGAGGCAAAACCGTGACTGTGGAGATCGGCGTTCTGAACGAATATGGATTGATCATTCGTCACACTGTAGTTCTCGGAAACATCATATTTACCATTTGGCAGATAGTTGATGCGCTCTTTGATAGACGATAGAAAATTGGGCGGCTTTTCCTTGTATCCGGTAGCCAGGATGAGAGCGTCGGTCACATGTTGGAAGATTTCTTGCGTGTCGGAATGGCGAAACGTGCAGGTAATTTCCGGCGGATGTATACTGATTTTTTTGAGTTCGCAGTTTGGGTACAAAGCAGTGCGATCGGCCGGATTGTCCAGTAGCCGTTCATATAATCGCTCGTAGATCGCCGAGAGTAAGCCAGCATTGATCCCCTTGTAGAGCGAGTCCTGACCGGCGAGAATAAATTCCTTGATCGCCTCGGGCAACCGGTAAAAATGTTCCCGGTAATCGGGTGAACTCAGTTCAAAGGCGGCAGGATTTGCTTCCATCGGGAAAAAGCGCGGCGAGCGGGTGAACCAGGATAAAGTCTGGTCGGCAGAACCATTAAGGGTGTCCTGGAAAATCTCCGCCGCGCTTTGTCCAGAGCCAATGATCGTGAGACGTTTCGCTCCGTCCAATCTCGGTTTGTTGAACAAATAGTGAGCGGCGTGAAAAATAACCGGTAACTTTTGATCTTCTTTTACTGAAAGGCCAGAAAATGGCTTGGCGCAATCGGGCCAATACGGCTCGGAGCCGATGCCAATGACCAGGTGTTTCGCATGAAACATTTTACACGCGCCCGTTTTGAGGTCGAATACCCCGACCGCGTACCTAGCCTTGTCGTTCATATACTCAACCCCTATCACCCGGTGGCCGAACCAACAATCAGCCAGTTGGCCGGCCACCCATTTTCCGTACTCGTTGTATTCGCGGCGAAGCGGGAAAGTGTTGTCCTGGACGCCGAAACGAAACAGCCGCTCTTTGGCTTGCAGGAAACTGAACCAGGAAAATGGGCTTTGCGGGCGTACGAGGGTCACCAGATCCGCATAGAAAGGTACCTGCAGCCGGGCGCCGGGCAGCAGCAGGCCGGGATGCCAGTCGAAGTTTTCTTTTTGTTCGATGAAGGCGGTAGACAGCGCAGGAATATCGTGACATAGAGCGGCGAGGCCAAGGTTGAACGGGCCGAGGCCGATGCCTAATAAATCATAAGTCATAGAAATGGGTTACTGAATGTTTAGAAGGAATGGTTGGAATTGAAAATTTCTTTTTACTCTTTCGGTTCTTTGCCCTGGCGGCAGGCAAGAATCAAGAGGGTTAGCAATAGCGAGAGCAAGGTCATCCCAAAGGCGACGTCGAAAGACAACCAGCCTCCCAAATGTTGATAGCCGAATAGCGGCACGAGCCAGCAGATGATCGGCCATTGGATGAGATAGATGAGGGTGATGTGGCGGCTGGCAAAAGTCAGCAATCGAAAACCGGCATTGGGTTTGACATAGGTCGCAACGCCTTCCCAGACCCACAACCACACAAGCACGATGCCGAGATGAACGGCCGTGTCGCCGAAGCGGGTGCGGTAAAAACTCAGCGTCGGTGCCTGGAAATAAGCGACTACTTCGCCAAGCACGATGAGTCCCACGCCCGTGAGGCCGATGAACAGGAACCGGTCAGGCGGATTTCGGTCGAGCAGGTAGCCGATCACAAGACCAGCCAGCGGATAGACAAGCCACGGGAACAGCGGAAAAAAGACGGCCGGCGGTTGGCCACCGATGAGCGTTACGATGTAGTTCGCCACCGGCGAACACGAGGCGTGATCCCAAAAGTAGGGACTGAAGATGGCGACAAAGGCTGCGGTTCCCAGTGCAAAGATCCAGTAGCGCGGCAGCCGGCAAATGCCGTAGGTGATCAGAAGAGCGATCGCTGCGAAATGCAAAATATCGCCGAGCAGAAAGACCGTTTCGCCGGCCGTGCAGGGGTCCGTGATGCCGAGGTCCGTTTGGAACGCGGCGGGCAGAAGACCGAGTTTGAGCGGCAATACAAATTTGAGCAGGTTGAGGCCATAACCCGTGAGCAGGAAGAGACCGCTTCTTTTCAGCACTGCGCGCCAGGTCAGGTTTTCGGCGAGGGTGATCGAGATCCCCATATACGTCATGAATAGTTGCGCCCCGGGCCCTTCGGCAATAAAGCGGAGCAACTGCCCGGGAAGGGTGCCCCGGACAGAAGGTTGGCTGTACAGCAGGATCGAGTGGACAGCCGGTATGCACAGGACCGTGAAGCCGCGGGCGAGATCGAGCGATTTGATTCTCATAATGGAGCGAGTGATTGATTATTTTTTTTGAGCTGAAAATCTATTGCAGCTACATTGAATTGAAGCGTTCGCGGGTGAGGACATAGAGATTGGCTATTTTGTAGGACATCCGGATCGATTCGATGAACTGAAAACCGACCTCCTGCAGGATACGGTTGGACCGCTGGTTGGTCACGTCCGGTTCCGCGTACATCCGCCGGGTTTCGGGGAAGCTGAAATAGTACGTGAGCATGGCGCGAGTGACCGAGACCGACAGCCCGGGTATCGGCTTTTTGTTCGGAGCCATGAGCAGGTGAAAGCCACAGTCCTGGGGCTCCGGTGCCGGAATGAACGTGTGGATCTCGTCGGCCAGCACCCGGTAGACATCGAATTGGCAGATCGGTACCCCGTTGAGGAGACCTATAAAGCTGTGGCCTTCGCCGGAGCGTTGGATCGCGTAATACGTGTCGTGCACGCGGCTGCGGTCACCATCCAGCTTCCAGTAGCGGAGCGCATACTCCCGGTTGACCCAGTCGTGGATCAACCCTTCGTCACGTTCCAGATCAAAGCTCCGAAAGGAGAGCGTGCCGAGGTCATCGAAATATTGTTTGAACAGAATGTTGCCGGGATACAGCAAGGGCTTGACGGCGATCGGCCGGAGGAAGTACTGATCGTTGTACATGGGTTAGTTTTACGAAATCGAAGATAGCGGTGACCTCTGCCGACCGGTTTATGAATTCAGTATTCGATTTTATGAAAAAAGTACACCTTATACTATGTCAAGTTTTGAACTCATCAGTCCCGACGGTGAGGACATTGCCTTTGTCGGAACACCGGAGTCGCCGACGGGATATGCCCTCGCGGGCGCGGGCGCGTTTGGTGCCGCCACCTCATTTGGCAACCTCTATTTTTATCATTACGTCGGCGAAGGATTTTCGATCTGGAAGAGCGTCTACGATATCGCGCGGCCGGCGCGGGTCATCGGCCGGGCGAACCAGGCGGTGATCGAGCTCACCTCGATGTTCGAGGGACATTTTTCGATCGACTGGGCGGACGTCGCAGCGGGACCGATCGCACTGAAGCAGATCGAGCTCTACCACGCGCCGTATATTGATAACGTCGTCCATTTTCGCGGCGGCAAGCGTTATTTGACCTTGGATGTACACCTCTCTGCTGCGCTCCTTGAGCCATACGCATCGGAGTTCCCGCTGCTCGATCAATTCCTGGGCCAGGTAGCCAAGGGGCAGCCGGCAAGGCTGTTTGGCGGCGGCCAGCTTGCCAGTCCCCGGATCAATGCCGTACTGAAGTCGGTCATGGAGTATCAGTTCCGGGACAGTCTCGCGGCTCGATATTATGATAGTTATATGCACATTCTTTTACTGCTCCTGCTGGAGCAGTTGTCCGCACCGGGCGGCGCCCCTCCCCTCTTCTCGGCCGCCGAAATCGAGAAGGCACACGAAGCCCGGCGGCTCCTAACGGCGGAATACCAGAAAAATTATACCATTGCTGCCTTGAGCCGGAAGCTGGCGACCAATCCCTATAAGCTAAAGAAGACCTTCAAACAGCTTTTCGGCGTGTCCATCGGAAAATACAAAAAGGCAGCCTTTATGGAATATGCCCGGCAGCTCCTGCTCGACACGGACAACACGATCGATGAGATCGCCATGTTACTCGGCTATGGGGCGCAGTCCAATTTCACGAGCGCGTTCAAGAACCATTTCGGCTGTCCGCCAGGGTGGATGAGGAGGAGGAAATGAGAGGGAGAAACCTCCAGGCCTTCGTTATAATAAACAGCCTTCGACCATCCCCTCTTCCTATCGGTCTCCCGTCTCCCCTCCTGACTAGAGGGGAAAGAAAGGGCAAAATTGGGATTACATAGTTCGTTGAGAATAGGGTTATCGTTTGGGACTGGATCCCGCAGCCTTAAGTTGGAGGGGGGTCAACAAAAAGATAAATCCAACTCCGCGAAAACCACCTCCTCTGGAGAAGCGCGGGGGTGATAATCAAGTCCTCGCTTGCCAGTTCGCCAAAATGGGTGTTTTAACGGTTGCAAACCATAATACGAAGTTTTAACTTCGGCAATCATGAAACTTACCTCACTGACGATTCGCCATTTTCGCGGGCTGGATAATATCCATCTCGTAATTGAAAACTTTACAACATTAATTGGAAAGAATAACTGCGGTAAATCTTCCGTTTTACGAGCTATTGAGTTGCTTTGTTCGGGTGAAGCACCGGACATCGAAGAGTACCAGTTGCGTAATATTGAACAGGGGATTGAAATCGAAGGCGTTTTCGAAGATATCAGCGAATGGGAGCGCAATATACCCGGGGTTAGTGGCCTTATCCACAATAACCGAATAGAACTTCGATATTCAGCGACTATTGATCCGGAGGATGACAAAAAAAAGCCAAAAGTAACCTACTTGGCGCGTAAGCCAGACGAGACAATCCAAGGCTGGGCCGACGCCTGGGGCGACACAGAAGCAAACGTCAAGGACGTTGCTGGACAAATTGGATTTACAACAGCCACCCACTTTAAGACCAAGAAGAACCAGGAATTGATCAAACAACGTATCCGGGAAACCCACCCAGACTGGGTACATATCGGAGAAGCCCACTGGTCAAGCGACTCGATCTCCATAAACAGTGCGCTTCAACAGGCGATTCCACAAGTGATCGTGATTCCAGCGGTAAAGGACGCCGCAGCGGAGGCCAAATCGTCAAAGACAGGCAAAAGCGCTTTCGGTGAACTGATGCGCCGGCTGATCCTTCCCAAAATCCAGGCCGAACAACAATACCAGGATATCATGTCAGCCGTACAAGCCTTGTCAGAGCGAATGCACAGCCCCGAAGGTATCGCCGGTGTAAAAGCAATTGATCAACAATTATCAGCCAAAGTCAGTCGCTTCATCGATGCCAAAACAAGTGTCAGACTGGACAATCCAGAAATTGATGCAGCAATTAATTCGGGTGTCAGTTTGAGGGTGTTTGACGGCGATCATGATACGCCTGTTTGGCTGCAGGGACACGGGCTACAGAGAGCGCTTATCTTTTCCCTGCTCGAAATGGTGGCGGAGTCTGATGCAATAATTAATGAACAGCAATCACGGACAACGATTATCTTGTTTGAAGAGCCTGAATTGTACCTACATCCGCACATGCTTCGGAAACTAAAGTCAATCTTCAAAACCTTAGCTTCGACCGAAGGATGGCAGGTGATTTGTTCCACCCATTCACCTGTTTTCGTAGATGTGGCGGATCACCCCAAAGCGCTTATCATCCTGCAACGAAACGCACAGAAACAAATTGTCACAAAACAAATTACTGTGTCTCCATTTGAAGATACCGAAGTTGGCCATATCGAGCGAGATGCGCTCCGAGCGGCACTGGATTTCCACCCGACTGTTTCTGAGGTCTTCTTCGCGGAAAAAAGCATCTTGGTAGAAGGCGACACAGAAATGGCAATCTTCAAGCATCTTACGCCCCTGCTTGAGTCATGCGGCGTAGACATACACCGGTCTCTGGATTGCACGGTAGTGTCTTGCGGGGGCAAATGGACAATCCCTGGAACCGCTAAGATCCTTCAGGCCTTTGGTATTCCGTTTAAGATCGTACACGATATGGATAGGCAGGGTCTCACTGACGGGGAACTAGCCGAAAAGCCCGCTATTCATCCTTTTAAAGCCAACGCTCGAATTGCAACACTTTGCCCGGTGCAAAACAGAGTCGTAATTAGCGACACATTAGAAGACCTCTGGCAAGGCAACAAAAAAGACAAGCCCTATAGTGCCATTGTAAAAATTACCCAACTCGTCGAAAATGGAGAAATCCCACCATTACTGAGAGATCTCGTTCGATTCGTTTATGCGGAGTTTCTTGTTCCGGAAGCACCGTGACGCGCGGGATCATATAAGGCGTCCCTTTTAAAATCCTGGTCCGTTTACATCGTCCGGATGTTCAAATGTTTCCGGATCATACTCCCCGGCAAACAATTTTTCAATTTCCTCTTCTTCACTTTCGGTTTCCTCCTGCTTAGTTGGCTGAGTATTAGAAATTTCGTTTGAAGCGCTACTTAAGTCGTCCGCCACATTCTCCTCAATGATTTCGTCGATATTTTCCGAAGCAAAAAAATCATCGGCCTCAAAAAAATCGTCATAAATTTCAAACTTGTTAAAAATTTCCTTTCGCTTACGCTTAAAGTCCACTTTTGCGCTCCACCAGTCGCTCAGTGAACAAATAGAGGTTTTTTCGTCGCTGAACCAGTCAGCGGTTCGTTCGTCAACATATTCTGAAACCGCATTTCGGATATACGTGTAATTCGAGGGCGTTCTAACAAAACTGGTATAGTCAATGTTATATTCCTCAAAGAGGCCAAAAATCTCATCGAAGTCCTCTTCATCTGTGCACATGCCAAACAAAGCAATAATTATTTGACGCCATTTACTCACCACATACGTCTTGACCAGCCCGTCTTCAGCATATTTAATGGTACTGATAAAATGACCTTTATTTCTAGCTTTCAGTTCATCCAAGGAAAAGCTGCTAATAATCCTAAAAGAGAATTCATCAACCTTAGCTTCAGTGGAAGCATCTATCGATCTCAGGCTGTTCAAAAAAGCGGCAATCCTTAACAAAAGCTCTCCATTCTTCTTCCCCTCAACGCCAAGGTACAAGCTCTCAATTGAACTTGAATGTTCAATCACATGATTCACTAATTTTGATGATTCCTCAGAAATATTAACCAGTTTGGTTCTAAAATAGTCAAAAAAATATTCAGCATATTGCTCAAATTGCTCAATAAATATCGATCCCCGGATTAGCTTCCAACGCTCTTCACTGTTTTGATAAAAATAACTTGTCAAAAAATCCTTAATCGAGGGGTTGATAAAAGAGATTCTGGTAACGCTCGAATCCATAAGGATTACTCGCCTTAATATGCCGTCCAATAAATTTCTGAATGCATTCGAAAATGGATTGGAAGCTGGCCGGAAGTTATAGTGCTCGATTTCAAACTTTAAGAACCCTTCAAATATTCTGTTTGTATGGCTTTCGTTGGATGTCGATTTTTGGGAAAAGACCGAATGAAGTAGAAGCCTCTCCTCCACTGTTAGTTGTTCTTCATATGCGTGACTCCAGATTTGTGCCGGGTTATCCAGATTTTTAAGGACAAACTGCATAAATTCCCCAGCAACCACGTCATTTGAATTGGAAGAATCGGTAATAAACTCAATTAAGCGGGGATTATAATTTGTATGCCTGATAATCTTCCAATATCCTTTGTCTTTGAATATTTCATTTTTCTTTTCATCTGGCAAATCGGAGTGGAAAATATGGTTGTATAGTATTTTTGCTTTGTCCAAATCGGAATACTGCCCCAGTTCAATTTCTTTTCTGGCAATATCAACTTTGACTCGCCTAAGTTTTTCGAATTTATCCATCGCGTTGCGGAAAACCGTGGTGCGCGTGGTTAAAATCAAGAACTTATTTGGAGCAGATTTAATTCTATCCAAAAAGGTCACAAATTTTGCTTCTGAGGTTTTTGGATTAGTAATTTCCAGATAGTTTGCACCCAAAAAATCATCAAAATAAAACACTTGTTTATCCTTCGGGGCCTTCCCGATAACATCCTCCGCGTCTCTAATGTCGGAATCAATATAAATCAGTTTATATTTTAATGAAAGCAAATGGTACGTTAGCAAATGGGCTAGCGTTGTCTTTCCGACGCCAGGTTGCCCGGTAATCAAAATATATTTATACTTTCTAAGTATTTCGTAGGCATCGTCATAGCTCTTGCTATGAACGTAAAGCCGAATCAACTTCCTGATCTTCGCTTCAGCAAATGCCGATCGTCCCTCGACGGCATTATGCAGAACACTTTTCAAGACCGCTGTACTTGACAACCACAATTTGTACCATTTTTTTTCAATTTCAGGTAGATTCGACAAATACTTATTAAGATCTTCCTTACCAAACACGTCTTTCGGTGATTTCAAATATGGGACGAACAGCTTAAAAATATCGTCTTTGTTCTTTGCGCTGAGCGGAAGTGATGTTACGATAATGTATCTATCCGGTGCAATGAACTTGACTTTAGGAACTTCTTTTTTCAAATCTCGGATTAAGGCACGGTATCCGGATGTCACGAAATGTTTGGCCTGTACCACAATAGAATCAATATTCTCAGACGTGCTATACCTGAGATCTATGCCGCCATCTTTACCATTTTTAAAGGACTGCAGGTCCAATGAAAATTTTTCATTTAAGATATCCATTGACAGGCGTTCGAATTCCTTATCATTTAACACCGAGAAATCGTACTGCATGCCCTAAATTTAGTCAATTGTAAAAAGCAACAATATCCCTACAGTTTTACCTATTGGGCTGCCTGGATGGACAGGCTTCGATGACTACACAAACCCTTGATATTGTTATCCCAGCGCCTTGAGTACGTCGACGATCGCTCCAATCATTTCTTTGTCTGAGATCTTTCCGGAAAACCCATCTGGCAAAATGGCCCTGAACTCGCCCTCATCGTCCCGCTCCAGCGTCACTTCCACGCCGTCCACGTCGACCAGGAACCGGTGGCCGTAACACCAGGCTTGCACCTTGGCAGAAAATACCCGCTCTTCGCCGCGAATCTCGACCGGGATCTCTACCGTTTGCTCCATTGTCCCTAAATTACACAATTGCCGCCCCCCATCGAACTTCTCACGAAAAAGCCCGCCGGGTAGCGGGCTGGATGCGTTGGTTGTGGGGCTTTGGGTAACGGTTGGATTCAAAGGCCGATTGTTTTCAAAGGGATCGGTGTGTTTTCATAGGGTGATTGGAAAAAACGGGTCAGGATAGGGATCTTAAAGGGATCGATTTTCCGGATATTGGATACGTGTTGCTCGATTGACGATGTAAAGATGCAACGTCCGGGGCTACCGGCAAATCTTTTTGCCGCTCTGTTTGACCAATTGATCAGTAAACTCACCGTAGGTTAGTAGGGAGTACTTAGCGGTGAGTAGTAACCGAAGCTGATATGGGAGATTTACGATGGCGGTAGATATCAAGAAAGCTACCGGCGTGAGCTGCATTTAATCTACATCATATACTGCCGGTATTTCCTGGGACAAAGCATCGGCGGCCCGATGGGGTCTGCGTCCTTATTTTCGATTGACACGGTATCGATTCTCTTCTGCTGCCCACAGGCGGCTCTCATGCGTCGCAACATACCGCTGAAAATCCTCCGGCAAGGTCAGATGTTCATACACCTCGTCATAGAAATGCAGGTCCAGGCTAAAAATGATCGTCTTCCGTTTTACAATCTTAAATCCGAGTGAGGCATCCAATTCCAAGGGCCTTACGGTTATTTCCGCTGCTCCATTAAGATACCGCATCCAGGAATGGGTGTACTCAAGATTCTGAATATCCTCGAGCGATGTCAACTTGAAATCTTCGATAAATTCCTCTGGGCGGTCTTCCTCGGTGCTGATACTGATCGCGAGCGGACCTTGCTCGGAACGGCACAGCACAAAATAGGTCCAGCATTCACCGGCGGCCGTAAGCCCCAACTCCATTCCTTTGGAATTGGTGAACCGGCTTTTCCGGCTCGTGAAATAAGTAAGAAGGTCCGTCGGATGAACTGGCCCGTCCTGCTTTTGATTTTCACTCATACGGGCAAAAGATACAAAAAATCAATTTTGGAATTTACTAAGTTTTTTAGTATTTTACACTCCCGCGTTGAGAAGCGCCTGCGCCTTTCGGAACGCTTCGGGATGCAGCTCGTATTTCAATAGGGTGATGGCCCGGGTGAGCCGCTGGTTCACCTTGCCCGGCGACCATCGCAGGAACACGGCGATCTCGCGGCGCGACAGGCCCCAGCCGTAGTGGAGATCCAGGACGAGCCCGTACTCCGCCGGCAGGCGCGCGATGGCTGCCTCGGCGGTGGCGACGTCCACATTTGACTGGATCCGGTATAACAGGTCTTCGATCATTGGTTGCTACGACAGGGAGGATTTGACCGGAAAGGGGCTCCGGAATTTTGCTTATAATTTTATAAGCAAGGTAGCACTTTCGATTCTCTTTCTTGCACCGGACGATGAAAAAGGAAGGAAAATCGAAGTTCGACCTCGCGGTCATCCGGCTCGTAAAAGCCTACCGGGAGGCCAACGGTTACACGCAGGACGACCTTGCCGATTTCCTCGACGTCACCCGCGGCTACATCGGTCAGATCGAAAGCCCGCATACCCGCGCCAAGTACAACCTCAATCAGCTCAACCGCCTCGCCTTCGAGATGAATTGTTCTCCACGCATCTTCGTTCCCGACAAAAGCTTTGAAGAAAAGGTCACGACCGGTCGAAAAAAACAAAGGAAATGATTGGATGTTTTCTCACAAAAATTGTTGCTCGAAATTTGACCTCCTCACGCAGAATGCTTAGAATTTCCTAAGCGCCCCTCGCAGCCCGTTTGCCTTTCTTGCACCCGCATGCGAAAAGCGGGTAAATCCAAATTCGATCAGGCCGTCATCGACCTGGTCAAAGCGATGCGGGAACAGCGCGGTTTGTCACAAGACGAACTGGCGTTCTATTTGGATGTGACCCGGGGCTATATCGGTCAGGTGGAAACGCCGCACGAGCGGGCAAAGTACAATTTGAATCAATTGAACCGGTTAGCCTACGAAATGAAGTGCTCGCCCAAAGATTTCATTCCGGCGGTTGCGACCCATGAAAAGTATTCTTCCGGCCGGAAGAAGCAAAAGAAATGAACCTGTCGTATGAGTCCTTTCGAACTGGTGTCTCCAGATGGAGAAGATATTGTTTTATATACCCACACCCCTACCCCAACCGCCCGCTCTGGCACTGAAGCGGGTCCTTTTCTCCCCGCTCCTTCCTTCGTACTGCAGGCTGACTGCAGTTTTGGGCACATGCATTTCTACTGCTATTCCGGTGGAGGCTTTTCGATCTGGTTCAGTCGTTACTCAATCGAACGGCCCGCAAAGGTCATCAGCCGCACAGATCAGGCAGTGCTCGAGCTTTCCTGTATCTATGAAAATCCCTTCACGATCGATTGGCGGGATGTAATTCGGGGCAGGCTACCCGTCAAACAGATTGAGCTCTTTTATGCGCCCCATGTCGAGAACCTCGCGAGCTTTGATGCAAAGCGGCAATACCTCACGCTCGATGTGCATGTTGACGCCGCACTCCTCGAACCGTACGCCGCAGACTTTCCCTTACTGGGCCGGTTCCTGGAAAAGGTGCACCGCGGCGAGCCGGCGAAACTCTTCGACTCTCCGCAAGTGGCTTCGCCACAGGTCAATGCGGTACTGACCTCCATTTTACGTTACAGCTTCCTGGACCAGTTGGCACCCCGTTATTATGAGGCCCAGATCAACATCCTGCTGATCCTTTTTCTGGAACGGGTCGCGGGGGTGGCCGCAGCGGCGCCGCCGCTGCCGCGGGGCGGGCTCGAGATCGCCGAAGAAGCGAGGCGGCTACTAACGCTCGACTATCAGGCCTCACTCACCATCCCGCAACTCTGCCGGAAACTAGGTACCAATCCCTACACGCTGAAAACAGTCTTCAAACAGGTGCATGGGATCTCGATCGGCAGATACAAAAAGGCCGTATTCATGGAACACGCCCGGCATTTGCTGCTCGACACGGAGGAGACCCTGGATAACATCTCCATACTGCTGGGCTACAATTCCCAGCAAAGCTTTACAACGGCTTACAAGGCACATTTCGGCGAGACGCCAGGAAGGGTAAGGAGGGGGAGGTGAGTAATGACATTTTATGGCAATCACCCAGCATCTTCTAATTCAAATGAAAACACATCGAGAGATTACCATCACAAAGTTGTCCTATACACGTAATAGTCCAAGTGGTTCAGAAATCAGAAAGAGTCAATCTGTTATTCAGCATTTGGTAACTTCGACCGAATTTCTTCCATCAATTTCTCCAATTGGTCATTAAACGTCTCGGCGGCATTTTTAGTCTCTTGCCGAAATTCAAACGCATCACCAACTGAAAACTCGTTAGGTGAATATTCGTAACCCGGAAAGTAATCGATCTGCAAGATCTCGGGAAAGGCCGACAATAAACTCTCTCCAGTTATGTCAAAATACAAATCGCCAAGTTTATTCCAAACATGCGGAAAGCAGTGCCCGACATTGTCTTTATTAAGTCCAATACTTATTCCTTCAATTATTTGCATACCGCTATTCACTGATGCGAGTCGATGAGCATTCAAAAAACATTCATTGGGATTAACGACAACGCCTTCAATAGAAATTTTTTCAGAGATGATAGACATGTGTACTTGGCTACAAAATGGCTTGGAAACCTCCTCCATTGGCTTTTCGTTTTAAAAATTGGGCAATCGCCTGGCAAAAATAGGTAAAAGCTGCCAGCGTCGACTGTTTCTGCCAATATTGCAGTAGAATCGGGTGACTGTACGGGCGGTTTCGGCACGCGACGCTTCCACCAAAATACCGTTAAAAAACCCATTTTTGTTATTTAGACCGGAAAAAACTTAACCTTCATTTTCTCTTACTCCGGAAAGCCCTATTTTTAGTCGCACGTTGTATTCCATCAAACCCCCAATTCCCCGCGTATGCGTAACATCTTATTTGCACTTTGCATACTATCGCTTTTCACTCCCTCCTGTAAGCTTTTCAAAAATGTCCTCAACCCCGTTAAAATAAAAGACTCGTTGGACGTGTTGAAAATTTCAGAGGAAATCCACAGCCAATTCTTTGAAGCCTTGACGGAGCTCAACATCGAAAATCAGATCAATGTAATCCCGCAAAAACTTCAGATGAAAATGGAGCACACGGGAACCACGACCGCGAGTGGCCAAATAACCTATATAATCGTAGGTGGCACCTATAAATACCAGCAAATTAGAGATAACTCGGTGACATATGTTCTGGCACCCCCGGTTATTCCGACCATTTCTGAGCCTCTCGTCCAGGTCGTAAACTTCGTACGGCCCAGTGAGGCAGAGTTGAAACGCGCCGCCAAAAGAGCGCAATCTATTAAGACTATAAAAGACATGATCAAATCGAGCGCGAATACCTCCCTTCAAATCCAAAACTTCGGTGTATTGAATGATAAGCAGGTCGTCATTGATAATAAGTTTACATTCAGCAACGATGGAACCGTCTCGATCACCCCTTCTATTTCTCTGTTTAAGCTCTTTGGGGTGTCATTGGAAGAAGCGGTCTCGAACAACAATGAAATTGTATTCCAATTTGACGTCACGCAAACGTCGAATATCTTTGCACCTCCAGCTGACTACAACCATGTTTACGACTCGCTGCATCGGCAACACAACTTCGATGATTTCTTCCCGCAGAAAGATTTCAGCGATCCGGCCGTTGTTCATACGTTGGTAACTCCTCCTATTGCCACGCAAGGCTCGGTCAGTTCCTGCGTCGCCTATTCCCTTGGATACACGTGTCTCAGCACGATTCTCAATCATGGAGCGGATCCCTTTGAAAACAAAAACCTTACGAGCCCGGATTTTCTGTATTACAACCTGCAAAACGGCTGCAAGGGATTAAACATGCCAGAGGCGCTCAGTTATGTTGTCAACCACGGTGACTGCCCGCTAAGTGATCTCCCATTTAAACCAACCCCCACCTGTCCGGATCCCCAAACGACAAACGCCCTCCGCAACGATCCCAATCTGCGAAAAAAGGCTGATGCGATTAAGAAGGAGCTAGCCACGTATGTAACTGGCTGGGCAAACCTGGACCCCAACAATATCGATCAGATTCGGCTTTGTTTATTGAATGGTATGCCGGTTGTTGTCGGTTTCTATATCTCCAATTCGTTTATGCAAATGTGGAATTTCGACACTAATTCGACCTGGGGTTCGCAGTCGGGCCCTTATACGGACGCACACAGCGTGTGTATTGTTGGCTACGACAATGTTCGACAACTGTTCAAGGTGCAAAATCAATGGGGTCTTACCAACCAGCGGCACGACGGCTTTTTTTATGTAACCTACGATCTGGTGAAAAAGGGATGTTTCAATCAGGCATACACTTTCTTGCCGCGAATACCTTGACCTCGCTCAGTTGAATCCAAATAACTGTTTATGAGAAAAAATGGCTTACTATTGACGGTAGTTATCCTCTTCGGCAGTCTAGTCAACGCACAAACCGCCATCTATGATGGCAAATTGTTTGGAAAGATTAAATCGATTCGCCTGCTAATTTACAATGACTCTACCCGAGATCCGTATTGGCGGGTTGCCGATAGCATGGTTTGCTTTTATGATAATAATGGCCATCAGCAGGGCAAGTCAGTGATGTTTTATTTTGATCTACGTGGTCAGATTACTGAGATTTCAACCGATGAACGTGATGCTAATGGGAAAGTAACGAAGGAAACTAGCAATTTTCCCCTCAGAAAATCCATGGCAAACACCGCTTACATCTATGATCAGGCCGGAAGCCTGATCAAGGAAGTCGGTTCCAAATCCGACGGAACGGTCGATTATTCTATTGTTTACGTCTATTCTGACGGTCATTTGATCCAGAAACAGACCGAGCAACGGGACCCAACATATCCCAGAAATGATGTCAAGCTGACCTATCAGTATGATGCAAAAGGTAAAAAGATTGAATCGGACGAATATTCGAACGACGTGCAACGCGAAGAAATACGCTTTCAATACGACGCAAGTGGGAACAATACTAAATCTATACATCACTTTCCCGATCCGGCTTATGGCGCCGATTTTGAGATCCGATACCGATACGATGCCGACGGAAATATGTTAACAGAGGATAAATATCAACCCATGGGCGTATTGCTTACGAAGACAACTTACGAGTACACGTTCGATTCAAACAACAACTGGACGGAAATGAAAAGGAGGGAAATCGTCCTCAGGAATAACCATATTCGAAGCTGTAAGAAGTGGAAGAAAACGATTGAGTATTATTAACATGGATGAGCGATTTTCCCCCATCATAGCTTCCCAACCGCTCCCCCTCCCCTTAATCCCTCCTTGATCTTCGCGAAATAGGGAAATTCCTCAACCTTCAAGGAATCGGTCGCATATAGCAGACTATTCGCCATATCCAGCTTCATTCCACAACGTCCTTCAAAATCGGCCGCCCGCTGCACAAACATCGACGGTTCTCCCTCCCGTAAAAACAGCCCGTACTCACGATCCGCATCATTCCAGCGTAACAGCCCCAACCTTCCTATCCCGCACGCTCTCCAACCGACCTTATGTAGTAATGTTTTGACTTATACAAGATCGTCAGAAGCATTATATCATAAACGTGTATACTCGTTTACATAGACCTATACACGTGGCCGCCATACTTCTTTTTACTTTCCCACCTCATCTTTGACTCGTCATGGCAGGTAATAGCCCATCCGGCGATTGGTCACCTCCAAACGGTCATCGAAGGTATTGTCCCGCGCCAGGAAAAACAAGGCATGAGTAGTCGGAAAAATCTCCACCCAACGAAGTAGGGCGCCTCGCGGCGGCAATTTGTCGGGGTAGTATTTTCCCTCCTTCAGCGCTTGTCTTTCCCTCTGCGTGGCCAATGGTGTAGCTGTCCAAAAAGAAAGAACGCGGCCACGGCCGCACATTATTAAACAAAAAAATCACAGTTATGGAAATCATCGGCAGAGTAACCGCAGACGCAAAAGTTACCACCTTAAAGGACGAAAGGAAAGTGGTCAATTTCGCTATTGCCATCAATGACAGCTACCGGGCCAAAGGGTCGGGCGAACGCACCCAGTTAACCACCTATGTACAGTGCGCGTATTGGGTCAGCCCATCGATAGCCCCCTATTTAACCAAAGGAACGCTCGTTGAATTATCCGGCCGGATGAGAGCGGACGCTTGGGTCAACATGGATGGAGAAGCAAGGGCCGCCCTTCGTTTTCATGTATCAGGCCTCAAATTACATGGCAGGTCTGGTCGGGGCGACGAGGAAAAGAAACCCGCAGCCACTCCCGCTAGCACGGAGGTAACAGACGATTTACCTTTTTAACAGGTTCCCGATTCACTATTCAAATCAATTTTATGGCACATAATCTGAATTACAACGACCAGACAGGACAGCACAGTTTTTTTAGCGTTAAGGAAAAAGCATGGCACGGATTGGGAAAAATTGTTCAGGATTACCCCACCAGCGCCGAAGCCATCGAGCACGCCGGGCTGGATTACACAGTCGAGAAAAGAGCGCTTTTCACCTATGATACGGAAAATCAGAACGGCGACCCGGATTCGGATATCATCATCCCTGAGGTTGAAGTTCCGAACTATTTCGCCACCGTCCGGACCGATAACGATATCGTCCTGGGCGTGGTGGGCAAAGATTATCAAGTGGTACAAAACCGGGATGCTTTTACCTTTTTCGACAGTATTGTGGGCGGGGACGGTATCCAGTATGAGACCGCCGGCGCGCTAGGCAACGGGGAGCGGATTTTTATCACCGCAAAATTGCCGAGTTACATCGAAGTGGGCAATAAGGACTTAATCGAGCAGTATTTATTTCTCACTACCTCTCACGATGGATTTGGCAGCATCACCGCCGCCTTTACGCCGGTGCGCATTGTGTGTAACAACACCCTTAATGCCGCCTTGCAGTCAAAATCAAACACGATCAAGGTCCGGCATACCGAACGGGCAAAGGAAAGACTCGAGCAAGCCCATCTGCTCATGGGCATTTCCAACCGGCTATCCGCAGAACTCGAGAGCATTTTCAACCATTGGGCGAAGGTTCGTATTACTGATCCCGATGTCCGAAAACTGATTCAGCTCGCAATGGTACCCAATAAGGAAGTGTTGCAGAATCTGAACACGGGCAACGATGACGAATTGTCAACCTGCTTTAAGAACATGGTCGATAATGTCTACGCGTACGCCAAGAGCAATCCGACCCAATTGCAGGAGACAACCTCAGGGACGGTTTTCGGTGCCTACAATGCGGTCACGGGGTATTTCCAGAATGTACGGACCTACAAGGACGAGGAAGCCAAACTGAAATCCTTGTTCTTCGGCGGGACTGCCCAATTGCGGTCACAGGCTGCCTTTAATCTTTGCGCCGCCTACAGTAAGGACGGCGGCGAGGCCCTTCAGTTGAATTAGTTTACATATCCCCGGGAGCGCCGCCGGGTCAACAAGGGGCGCACCTTTTTATGAAAATAGAACAGGAAAAAACGGAATATATCATCGTTGCCGCATTTACCAGTACAGATTGGGATGATTGCAGTTTTATTTTAGTTCATCTTACCGAGCAGACTCTCCGTAAACTACAGGAGCGGTCATCAATGGTTTAGTTGTTCAACAAATTACCGGACTTCTATTTCCTTTCCTTTTGGGATCGGCCTTTGGGGTGGTTTAAACCAGTCGAATCCTACCAAGATATAATGGATCAATTGTGGGATGGGGAATTGGAATGGGCCTACGTTTCCTTCGAGGACGAGACCGAGATCGCTTCATTTCCCCGTACAGAGCAAAAAGTCGATGGGGTAAATATCCATTTTCTTGCCAACGGGCGTGCCCGATTCAGAGGCACCGGAAAACATACGTCCCATCGGTTTTGGACCTCGGAGTTCTGTATCGACGACCTCGTTATGTAAACGCTATAAAATTTATAATTATGCCAAAAACAAATTTCTTTCAGGGCCTTGAAGCCCTGCAAATACAAGGGACAATTAAGATCGTCTTAAGAATGTCCGCCGACCGGGTTTGGACCGGGTCAATACTGGTGATCGATCCCGAAATCAAAGACCCGGCGGTAAAAACCTTGCCGCCACTTAGTTTTAGCGGGACGTCCGAGGAGCTAGGGGAAGGTTTTTTTGACGCGCTAAGGGCTCCGATACAGAAGGTATCCACCCTACTTAACAATGTCAGCCAATATGAAGCCCGCATAATGGAAGCAGAGAAAGCCGCAAAAATGAATCAACCCGCCACCGCAGGCAAGGCAACCAAACCGGCAGACCCGGCTGACCGAAAATTTCAGGACAGGATGAAAAAGGTGGAGGCATTGGAAAAAGCGGGCAAGGTCGGGGAAGCCATCGGAGCGATGCCAAAGGAACCCGATTTTCCGGCCCAAAGTGCCGTGATAAAGGCAAAGATGGAAGCCCTGAAACAAAAGCACGGCGGATTTTCTCTTTTTGAAACGGGTGAGGCGCAGCCGCCTGCCACGGACGAGCCGGAGGAACTGGATTCGCCGGATGAACGCGAAGAGGACAACGATTTTGATGAGGAGCCCGATGAAGAAGAAAACGAACAGTAACCTTAAAAATTAAAAACTATGTTAACGACAATGACACTCGACCGGGTTTTCCTTTTTAAGGAAAAAGAAAGGGATATGACCCTGACAGACCCCAATCCCGCTTTTCTGCCAAGGGAAGTACTCAATTTTTACTCGGCCACTTACGCCACCCTTACCACAGCGACGATTGAAGGACCGGAAATCGAAAATGACCGAATGGTCTACCGCTTTGTTTCCACAATTGGCACCAAAGGTTAAACCCCGCGTCATGAAAAAAGCACCGGCAAAATTAAGAATCATCAGAAAGGACATAACGGATAAGCAATGGACACTTTATCGCAACCTGGGTCGCTGCCTTGGGAGCATGCACCAACTCGCGGACGCCGCGTCCGCCCTCGAAAACCGGCCCCGGCCCTGCCCGCTCGGCCAGTTACCCCTGCTTTTTTGAGGCATCGGTTTTTGCCTTTAGCAACTGACCATCCGGTTTTATACCGCAGCAGACGAGTGCAAGGCGAGTTTTTCCGGTCCGTGGAAAATTTGGCGCGGTTGTACCGACTGGTGATCGCGGAAGTGACTGACTTACCTTATCCATCAAACATTCATGCCGCATTTGTTCAACTAAAACAGCAATTGGAAAGGGCTCAACCGGCCCTTTCCTTAGCCATCGTTCAAACAAATGGGGGGATAACCACACTGGCGACAGCGAAAGAAGTTGACTTGCAGGGCTGTCTCTATTATATTCCACTCCGGCCTATTTTCAGGCTGCTGCGTCGGAAAAAAGCCCGGCAAGTCGCTCCTATTCTCCTCAGTATCGCTGGCTATATTCGCCAAAGAATGGGTATGCCTTGTTACAGCGACTGGGGTAGCTACATGGCCAATGTCCATGGCATTCTGGAACAATGGGTGGACGACATGGACGGAGAGCGGGACGAAAAAGAGGCAGCGGAGTTCTACAGAGAATTTCGGCGGGCAGAACGCGTGGGATATTATATGCATCAAAAATTGCGACAACCGGCGAGAAGAACGAAGCTAATCTCCTACTTGCAAACGTTTGATCCCGTCGGGGAGTGGCAGGTCCGGCTTGGGCAACTGGCTGGCGATTTTATCCAGCTCGACCACGCTTACCCGAACCGCTGTCTGTTTGAAGAAATCCCAACTGGTTTTTTGGACGAGGAAGCACGGGAGGAAGACCGCGTCAGCAAGGAGCAGTATATGTCGTTTGTGTATGATCATTACAGCTGGCTGGGCGAGGAAGTAAACGACTATGTAGAAACCTCGCTTCAAGAGTGTCCGGTTGTCGACGCCCCGGTCACCGTGCAATATTTTTATGAACCGCAGCCCGAGGAGCGTCACGATCCGACCTACGAAGAATCTTGCTTTCGCCTGTTAAACGAATTTGCCTATCTGTTAAATAACATCGATCATGAAGAATATTAGCTCAATTTTCAACGATCTTTTCCAACCGGAGCACCTGCTTGTTTTCTATAAGAATGACAACAAAGAAAATACCCGGTATTACGTCGAAGCTTTCCAACTTGATGCGGGAGGCTACCCATTGGCCCCCCATCCACTTTCCGAATCCGAAGCCCGAGACCTCGCCAAACTATTGAAACAAGCAGACGGAGGGCGAACAAAGGGGCATTTCCTGCAAGCAGAAGGTATCCTTCCATCGAAGGTGTTATATACCTGCCTCAGCGGCGAGCCGTTCGCGGTCTGGTTTACACCGGCGGCGGTCGTTCCATTGCTTTTCCAAAAATCGCTCAACATCCCTTCCGGGCCTGCCGCCATTCCCCCGTTGATCTGGAAAGCAACGGCCAAGTCGCTTTCCGTCTATGCCTGTAAGGAGGCGGATCGTCCAACCGCGGCCACGTCGTTATACCACGCCCCGTTTTTCAACCTCTATGAAAATGGGCAGGTCTGTATGGGAACCGTGCAGGTTGCCATCCCTTCCGACTGTTCGCTGGAAAAGTTCATATCCCTTTGGGAAGGCTATTTTTTCGGGAGTTATTTTGCTCACCTGCTGATCGAGCAATCTCCGGTCGAGGGGAATATCGTAGAACTTTGGAAGGTCGTCGTCGGGACCGGCGGCCCTTTTCCGCTTGATAAATTAAAACCTTGTTCCGTCACGCTCAAACAACTGATCGCATGAAAACCCCTGTTCACTTTGTTCATTCCTATTTGCGGCAACCGACCAATCCGGTTACGGTCAATCTCATCGGCGCGGGCGGGACGGGCAGCCACCTGCTTCCTGCGCTCGGCGGCATTCACGCGGACCTGCTGGCAATGGACCATCCCGGCCTGAACGTGACGGTATTTGACGATGATGTTGTCACGCCGTTTAACATCGGACGGCAGGGATTTTCGGCGGCAGAGATCGGTCTGCCTAAAGCGGTGGCGATCCTCGCCCGGACCAACCGGTTTTACGGGACAGGCTGGCAGGCCGTTGGCCTACGGTGGTCGAGGGAAAACCGGGAAGGCTTGCAGCCCTACCTTGCCGCCAACCTCACCATCAGTTGTGTCGATACCGCCGCCGCCCGTTTTGCCATCGCGGACCTCCTCCGTCAAGATTATCCAACTAGCCACGGTCCACGCGCACCGCTGTACTGGATTGACTTCGGAAATAGCCGACATACAGGTCAGGTCCTCCTTTCCACGCTTCAGAAAATAAAACAACCTGCTTCCAAGAAATTCGCAGGCGTTAGAGAATTGCCAATGGTAACCGAGGAATTTAAGGAGCTCCTACTTCAAGCAACCGATGACGACGAGCCGAGCTGTTCTGTGGCCGCTGCCCGGCAGAAGCAAGACCTGTTTATCAACCGGACCCTGGCGCAACTCGGGGGCCGACTGATCAATACCTTGTTCCGTGAACCGCTGATCGAAACGAGGGGATTCTTTCTGAATCTGGCCGAATTCATTTGCCATCCTGTCCGGATCACCGCAAAATAAATCCGATCAAAGCCTGGAAACGAGCCGTCCTTCGGGGACGGCTCGTTGGTCAGTATAGAATGCGGGTGAAATAAGCACTTCTTAAAGCCCTCTTCCTATCCGGTGTGCCCAGCCTGCCCATCTGGGAACATTGGGCCGTTTAAAGTGGAATCTCGAATAGATATAGATCCCCATTAGTCCGGCCACAATCCAGGAGATCAGATTCAAGGTACCGGTCGAATTACCCGGGGCCGGCTTAAACAAATTATATCCAAAGATATGTATCCCATATACGGGTAAGGCGAACCCATAAAACGCGCAGATTACCCACGGGATGATCCAAATAATACTATTTCTTTTTTGGAGGGCAATCCCCCACCCTTTCAAAAAAAATATTCCGCATTCCAGCACATATACGACGGCGACGAACGTCCATCCATACGTCCATCCGGTCAGATGGGCGTTGTCCTGTTTTACCGCAGCCAACATAAAATAAGCGCAAAATATTCCGGGGCATAAAAGCACGATAAAAAAGACGATTCTAAAAAAGAAGGCAACCAGTGTCGTCATCACCGAGCCATGCCACCTTTCCGACTGCGCCTGCCGTCTCCCATCTTCAAAGCCTGTTTCATAGTGTTGAACGGACCGCAAATAATTCATAAACCAAACTTTTTTTTTGCTCATTAATCGCATCAAAAAACGGGCCGCTGTGGAAGATCTGGTCGAATTATTTTCGGTTCCGCTTTCACCAGTACAACTTTGTTTTTCGCATCATTGCCTTTTCGTTCGACGATTACATTGTAGCTACAATGAATTGGGCATTGCCCAAAATCCAGGGTCGATCCCGGCAAGGTATAGCGTCCGGTCTTGGGATGGCCATATACCGTTAGCACAAACTTTTCGCCGGTGCCCGCCCTGGTAAAATAACAATTGATCGCGATGATCCGCCTGGACCAGGTTTTGAAATCGAGCACCACTTCCATTTCGCCGAGTGGGATCCGCGCGGGGTCATAACTGTAGAGCCGGGGGTCGTATCCTTTTTGCACGGCGGCCCGGTACGATAACACGTTCCTATCCATACAGATCATTTGGCGGTTAACGCGTTCAGCTTATCCATCATTTCCGTCAGCCCGGCCTTCTTCAACAGATCGGCAGCCAGCCCCTGCAACTTGCCTAGTTCGGAGCCATCCACGACACTCAATATTCCGGATTGCCCCGATTCGTGCTCTACCGCAAGACCGAGTTCGATCACCTTGGCCAGCAAGAGCGCCTGTTTGCGGGTAATGTTCAACGTGATCTTCACAGGAGTGGACATCGTTTCCGGCGCAAGCAACGCCTCATACACAATCGACAATTCCTTAACAGAAAGCATACCTCATTTTTTTTCAAGTTCACACAATCCTATTCGCATGATAAAATTAGAAGTCGAATCTTATAAATCAGCCCTCAGACCATATCAAAAATTGAACAGGTCATTTCTTTCCGGCCGGTCAGCCGTAATTTTACTTCGTCAACAAGATTCGTGAAGAAAGAAAATGTGCGTTATGACGATCACCCAAGCAAAAGACATCGACCTAGTGGATTACCTCGCCACCCTGGGTCACCACCCGACCAAAGTCACGCCTCCTCACTATTGGTACTTGTCACCGCTACGCGAGGAGCGTACCCCTTCCTTCAAAGTCAACCGTCATTTGAATCGTTGGTACGACTTTGCCGACGGGAAGGGTGGCAACCTGGTAGACTTTGGTATCCTGTACCACCAGTGCAGCATCTCCGAACTGCTGCAAAAACTATCCGGCCCGGAGATACCGGTAGAAAAGCATCTCATCCAGGCGCAACAAATAGAGGACGCCGGCCAAAAACCGATTGAAATTCTAACCACCCATCTGATCTCCTCTTATCCATTGACAAAATATCTCCAGTCCCGCCGAATCAATGAGCAGATCGCGAACAAATATTGCCAGGAGGTCCGCTACAAAAGAGCGGGCAACATCTACTACGCCATCGGATTTAAGAACGACCGCGGGGGGTACGAATTACGCAACGAGAAATTCAAGGGCGGCAGCGCGCCAAAAGACGTTACCACCCTGGGTACCGGCGGAAAAGACCTGGCGGTTTTCGAGGGGTTTTTTGATTTTCTTTCCTTCCAAACATTAAATAGGAATCAGGACGCCGCCGACCGGAATTTTTTGATCCTGAATTCCGCCGCGTTCTTCGAAAAGAGCCTGCCATTTATGCAGAAGCACCGGCGCGTGCACCTGTTCCTGGACACGGACAAGACCGGGGAAAAATACACCCTGCAGGCCCTTGCGCTGGACAAGGAAAAGTTCACCGACGAACGGGGCTTATACCGCCAGTACAAGGACCTGAACGACTGGCTGATGCATATGGGCGGGCGACCGCGATTAATCCAAAAACCCTGACTTTCCTCTTTGGACAGCTCCCACGTTGTCACCGGACGAGCTGGCGATAAGTGATCTTTTACAAACGGGTTAGTCCGGGAGCACGGGGCAGTCGCCCTGCCGGGCGTGAGGTCGCCTGCTTCGCCGCTCCCGGCTAGATGTACCGTTGTAATACAACGGCATCTAGCCGCCCTTCCTCCGAAGTCGGGGGCGGTCAGCGGGACGATAGATACTAATTGAATACTATAAAAGTGTGTAAAGAATACCGTGATGAGTGCAGAAAAAATAAACCGGGAGCGGTTGTTGCAGGTACGGCTGACCTCTAAAGAGCTGGAAAAAATACAGGCAAAATTTTCCCAATCGACCTGTCGGAAATTGAGCGACTATGTCCGCCGGGTTTTACTGGACAAGCCGATTACCATGAACCAGCGCAATCAATCCCTGGATGACTTTATGGCAGAAATGATTCTTCTTAGAAACGAGCTGAATGCCATCGGAAACAACTTCAATCAAACCGTCAAACGGCTTCACGCAATGCAACACGTTGACGAAGTCAAAACCTGGCTGATCCTCCACGAAACGGTCCATCAAATTATCACGAGAAAAATCGATGAAATCAAATCAAAAATCAATCAAATCGACAGCCAATGGTTGCAGTCATAAAGCCCGGCCGCAGCCTCCGGAATGCGCTGCACTATAACGAGAATAAGTTGAAGCAGGAAAAGGCGGTACTCATCCATTCGGCTAACTACGGAAAGGACACCGAAATGCTTGGGTTTACGGACAAAATGCGGCGGCTGGAAAAGCTGGCCGCCCTCAATCAAGATACCAAAGTAAACAGCGTCCATATCTCGCTGAATTTTCATCCTTCCGAGAAGATACCAGTAGAAAAGCTCCGGGAAATCGCCGATGCCTATATGGAAAAGATCGGGTTCGGAGAGCAGCCCTACCTCGTCTACCAGCACCACGACGCCGGCCATCCGCACGTTCATGTGGTCACCACGAATATCCGGAAAGACGGCACGCGGATCAAGCTGCACAATATCGGCCGCAATCAATCCGAAAAGGCCCGCAAAGAAATCGAAAAGGAATTTAGGTTGTTGAAGGCGCAGCGCGAGCAGCTGAAACAGGCCTATGTGCTAAAGCCGGTCAACATCCAGAAAGTGCAGTATGGGAAGTCCGAAACCAAGCAGGCTATCACCAATGTACTGGATGCCATCCTGCCTACCTACAAATACGCTTCCCTACCGGAACTCAATGGGGTACTGAAACCATACAATGTTCGGGCCGACCGGGGTGGCGAAAATTCCCGCACCTATCTGCGTGGCGGTTTGGTCTACCGGGTGCTCGATGAGAAGGGGCAGCCAATAGGCGCGCCGATCAAAGCCAGTCAACTCTACAACAAACCAACCCTCAAAATGCTGGAGGTCCGGTACGAGGAAAACGCGGTCGCCAAACAGGTTCATAAGCAGCGGGTAAAAGATGCCATTGACCTCACTTTGGCAAGACGTCCCGGCATGCCCCTGCCGGAGCTCATTCAAGCATTGGAAAAAGAAAAGATACAGGTCATACTTCGTCAGAACGCGAATGGAATCATCTACGGCATGACCTATGTGGATCACCAGACGAAATGTGTCTTCAACGGTAGCGACCTGGGCAAGCCGTATAGCGCCAACCAGATGCAGGAGCGGTGCAACCCGAAACAAGTGCTCCGGCATCCGCCGCGGCGGGAAGCACCCAACCAGGAACAGGTTTCGGTGATGGAGCAGCCCCGGCACACGCTAACCATCGATCCGAATGACAGACTTGTTCCGCTACTTGAATCCGAGAAGGTAAATAATTCCCTGCCGTATGAGTTAAGGCAGGACGTGAAGCGGAAACGAAAACGAAAAAGGTTACACCTTTAAATGGAAGGATTATGTCAATACAGACAGGAGAAGACGAAAAAGCCTTACACAGGATTATGGACATGACCCGGATGATGGGGATTGTAATGCTCTTGCTGCATGGCTATTATTATTGCTATGGCGCCTTCGAAGAGTGGCATCTTACCGCCTCCATCGGGGATCGGATATTGGCTGATATTGCCCACACTGGCTTATTCAACCATTTCCAGACATCAAAGTTGATTGCTTTTGGGTTCCTGATTTTATCCCTTATCGGGATCCGAGGCCGCAAAAGTGAGAAGCTCAACTACTGGACAGCGATGGCTTACCTGGCGGCAGGATTCTGCTTATACTTCAGCAGCGGCCTGGTGCTCTACTTGGATGCACCGATTACCTTCGCTGCCGGGTTGTATTTTGGGGTAACCGGTCTGGGATTCGTCCTCGTGATTAGCGGCGGGGCGATACTAACCCGGATCATCAAAGTGAAGCTTAATCCAAGCGTGTTTAATACGGAGAACGAAACCTTTCCTCAGGAAGAACGGTTGATCCAAAATGCTTATTCGATCAACCTACCCGCCGAGTACCAATTGAAAGGCAAAACGAGACCCTCCTGGATCAACTATATCAACCCCCGACGTAGCTTATTAATTATGGGCTCTCCGGGAAGTGGAAAGTCCTGGTACGTTATCGAGCCGGCCATCAAGCAACTAATAGAAAAGCAGTTCGCTGAATTTATTTTCGATTATAAGTATCCGGATCTGACCCGCGTTGCCTACAACCATTTTTTGAAATTTCGCGAGCTATACCCGGTTCCTCCTGCCTTCTACGCCGTTAACTTCACGCACCCGGAATACTCCCACCGAAATAACCCCCTGTTCCCGGAAATGATGACCGATCTCCTGGACGCCATGGAAGCGAGCAAAACCATGCTGCTGAGCATAAACCGGACCTGGGCCAATAAGCAAGGAGAATTTTTCGTGGAATCCCCCATCAATTTCCTGGCCGCGGTATTCTGGTTTTTACGGAAGTTTGAGGATGGCCGGCACTGTACATTGCCTCACGCCATAGAGCTGATTCAATTGAAGTACGACGACCTCTTCACCGTGCTGAATACCGAACCCGAGATCCAGCACCTGGTCACGCCCTTTATCAGCGCGTACCTCAACGACGTTATGGAAACCGTGGACAGCCAGATCGCTTCCGTTCGTATTCCCCTTGGTCGGCTCGCGTCGCCGCTACTCTATTATATCCTTTCCGGCAACGATTTTACCCTCGATATCAATAACCCCCAAGCGCCCAAAATTGTCTGTCTGGGGGGCGATCCGCTCAAATCGGAAGCCCTGGCGCCTGTAATCTCACTTTTCTGCGACCGGCTGCATAAGATCGTCAACCAGAAAGGGAAAGCCAAATGCAGCCTGATCTATGATGAGTTTTCCAGCATCCGGGTGCCCAGCATCCAGACCGTGATCGCCGTAGGCCGCGGGCACGATATTGTCCCCATTATTGCGATCCAGGACTACAGCCAATTAAAGAAAGTCTATTCGAAGGAAGAGGCCGAAGCCATCTTCAATATGGTTGGGAATTTTATCACCGGCCAGGTCAGCGGAGAGAGCGCCAAATTGGTCTCCGAACGGTTCCCGAAGATCATGCAGGACCGGGAGAGTATTTCGATCAATAGCTCTGACACCTCTGTCAGCCGGTCCAAGCAACTCGAATCTTCCGTTCCACCTTCTACCATTTCCAGCCTTTCATCCGGGGAATTTGTCGGCATGACGGCTGATAATCCGGATGAACTCATAAAGCTAAAAGTCTTCCATGCCAGAATAATAAATAATCCGTTAGCCCTGAAAAAAGAAAAAGAAGCTTACGTCCCCTTGCCGATGGTTAAGAAGGTTGGGCAGAGCACCATCCATGGCAATTACCTTCAAATCAAACAGGATGTCCAGGAAATAGTTTCTACGGTTATGGGTATGATCTCAACTGATTCGGCAAAGGAGCACTTATTAGTAAAAAAATAAATCTTTATTATCTTTATCTTAGCGGCAACCACTTCTGCGGATTTCATTACAACCATTCCTTGAATTTACGGATGAACCAAACTTTTACAAACTGCGTGAGCATGCAATAAGCCAGAAGTATTCCCAGCAACCATGGAAAATAGCTAAGTGGCAACGGGACCATATTGAGCGCATCGGCGAAGCCTGAGAACGGCAAGAAAATACCTACTGCCATGATCGCGGTTGTCAACGCCAGCACCGGGGCAGTAGCCCAGCTTTGGATAAAGGGTATCTTCTTGGTGCGGATCATGTGAACGATCAGGGTTTGCGACAGAAGCCCCTCGATGAACCAGCCGCTCTGGAAAAGACTTTGGTGGGCGGGCGAGTTCGCCTTAAAGACATACCACATCAGGGCGTAGGTGGCAAAATCGAAAATGGAACTGATAGGCCCGATATAGATCATAAACTTGCTGATCCCGCCTGCATCCCATTTCCGGGGTTGTTCAATGTACTCGGCGTCCATTCTGTCCCAAGGGATGGATATTTGGGAAATGTCATAGAGCAGGTTTTGGATCAATATCTGTATCGGCAGCATCGGGAGGAAAGGCAGGATGGCGCTGGCGCCAAGCATGCTAAACATATTGCCGAAATTGCTGCTGGCGGTCATTTTGATGTACTTGATAATATTGCCAAAGGTCCTCCTTCCATAGATCACACCCTTGCGCAGGACCATCAGGTCCTTTTCCAGCAAGATGATGTCCGCGCTTTCTTTGGCGATATCCACGGCCGTATCAACAGAGATCCCCACATCCGCGTCGCGAAGCGCGGCCGCATCGTTGATGCCGTCGCCCATGAATCCAACCGTGTGCCCTTTGGCCTGTAATACTTTTACCACGCGGCTTTTCTGGGCAGGGCTCAGTTTAGCGAAGATGCTTATTTCGTCGATCCGGGCCGTCAGGTCCCCATCGCTAATTTTCTCCAATTCGTGACCAAGCAGAATATGATTGATAGGAATACTGACATCCCGGCATATTTTTTTGGTCACGATCTCATTGTCGCCTGTCAAGACCTTCAATGTCACCCCCAGTTTATGCAATGCTTCAATGGAGGGCTTCGCGGATGGCTTTGCTGGATCGAGAAATCCAATAAAGCCCGCTACGATCATATTGCTTTCGTCGGCAACTGAATAGGTAAGCGGTCTTTCGTCGAATTCCTTGACTGCCACCAATAAGACCCGCAACCCTTCCTTGTTGAGCTTTTTGGAAGTTTCGAGGATCGTTTCCCGCATGTCGCTGTCTAATGGGATAATATCATCCGTGTCTATTTGCAGTTGTTTGTCCTCGCCCGGATCAAATACGCGGGGGCAGAGGTCCAGCATTTCTTCCACTGCTCCTTTGCAGATCAGCAGATGCTTATGTTGGTGCCCAAGGATCACCGACATCCTCCTCCGTTGAAAATCAAAAGGGATTTCATCTACCTTTCGATACGCCTGCTCCACATTTAACGAATCGTGCAATTCAGCATGTTCCAATACGGCGAGGTCCAGGAGGTTCTTCAGCCCGGTTTGATGATAGCTATTGAGATAGGCCCATTTCAGCACTTCGTCATCTTCTTCGCCCAATACGTTCAAATGTCTTTCCAGCACGATTTTGTCGATCGTCAAAGTGCCGGTCTTGTCAGTACAGAGCACGTCCATCGCCCCTATATTTTGGATCGCGTTCAGGCGTTTGACAATAACCTTTCTCTTGCTCATATTGACCGCGCCCTTGGCCAGGTTGGCGGTGACGATCATGGGAAGCATTTCAGGGGTCAGCCCGACAGCGACGGCGATGCCGAAGAGCAGGGCTTCGAGCCAGTTACCTTTGGTAAAGCCGTTGATCAGGAAGACCAGGGGTACCATAATGAGCATAAATCGGATGAGCAGCCAACTCACACTGTTGACCCCTTTATCAAAACTTGTTTCAGCCCGTTTGCCCGTAACGGCCTTGCTGATGGAGCCGAAGTAGGTTAGGCTACCGGTAGTCACGACCACGGCCATAGCGGTGCCGCTAACCACGTTGGTACCCATGAAGCAACAGTTTTCCAATTCGAGGGGAGATCGGGTGTCTGCGTCTGCGATGGGGTGCTCCCTTTTTTCGACCGGCAGGGCCTCTCCTGTCAACATGGCCTGGCTCACGAAAAGGTCTTTTGACTGAATAATCCGGCAGTCGGCCGGAATCATGTCACCGGCGGAAAGAAAAATGAAGTCACCCGGGAGGAGTTCTTTGATGTCAATTTCCTGTTTGCCCGGCCCCAGAACCGACTTCCGTAGGACAGTCGCCGTAGTTTTTACCATGCTCTTTAGTTGCTCCGCCGCCTGGTTGCTGCGGAATTCTTGCCAGAAACGAAGCAGGGAACTGAGCATGACCATTATAGACACGACGATCAGGGTTTTATAGTCCCGGTCGCCCGGGTCGGCCAAAAAGACGTCGGTGATCAGGGACACAATGGCGATGACGATCAGGATGCCGATGAAGGGATTGATAAAGGCTTGCAAAAGTTGTATATACCACGCCGGCGCCTTTTCGTGTACCACCTCATTCGGGCCGAAATATTGCTGTTTTTCCTGGACCTGGGTTGTCGTCAGCCCCGTCTCTTCAGTATCGAGCATGGCAAAGACGTAATTCTTATCAGCCCGCGCAGCGCTACGCAATTTTGTAGCTGCGGCCTCGTCGAAAGCATGCCCATTCTTCTCATTGGTTCCCCTGCTTAATGAAAGCAGTTTCTTTCTGGCTTCCTTGATATAAAGGTTCATGTTATAGCCTGCTTTTCCTGATTTGGGCGATGAGTAAAAAGAGTAGCAGTCCGCCAAGGATAAGGTTGGTTAAGATGACATGCTGGCTTTTGCCCGGCGACGGCCTCATATTGTTGCAATCAAAATCAATTAGCAACACCGCTAAGAACACGACCATTATCCGATATATCCATTTGCTGAACTCTTTCATGCGATTTATTTGTTTAAAGATCGTTTTCCTCGCCAATGACTTTCCAGCTGACTTCACTAATACCGGGTTCCAGGGTAAGCCTTCCCGCCAATCGCTCAATCTTATTGTCCTGGTTGCCGGTGGAGAATATTTCAGCGTTGACCACCACGATAGCCGGATCGCCGTTATCCGTGCTTTTCAGCGAGCGAAGCAGCAATTGGTTATCATCATTCATAAATTGGATTAACAGGACCCGAACCTGGTTCTCAATCTCCTGCTTCATCCGGAGAGTGAAGACATAACAGAGCTGTATTTTGGCGGCCTTGTCGATAGGTAATGCACTAAGCTTGTTTCCGACCGGCCGAAGAACCAGGTGCGCCAGCAGGATAAACGCCGTACCGATGGCTGCCTCCGGTATATAGCCCATCCCGGACAGACAGCCAATGGCGGCGGAACACCAAAGTGTGGCAGCCGTATTCAGACCGCGCACATTCATGCCATCTTTCATGATGACGCCGGCGCCCAGAAAACCGATTCCGCTGACGACATAGGAAGCTACCCGGCCGGTCGCGTCTCCACCGATTTTTACAGCGAGGGTTACGAAGATCGCGGCCCCGAGGGATACAAGTGTGTTGGTACGCAACCCCGCCATTCGCTGGCGCCACTGGCGTTCGATACCGATGGTTGCACCCAGGGAAAGGGCTAGGAAAAGACGCAGGGAAAATTGCAGAACGCTGAGCATCGCTTCTCGGATTAAACCTCCCCTGCCGGGGGAAGCTACCAGCAAAGCAGCGTCCTCGAAGGGAAGAAATTAGATGATATGTTTGATACCTGAATGACTGTCGCCGGTCATGGATAGCGATATTTTTTTATATGCGTGGCAAAGCTAGGAATGCCTTTTCAGAAAGGCTATTAGAAAGCTATTATAAAAAAATTAGAAAATTATTAGAGTGACTATAGGTGCGGTAGCTCCACCGTAAAGGCGGTGCCCTCATTAACGCGCGAACTGACGGTAAGCGTGCCTTGGTGCAGGTGAACGATCTTATGGGTGAGCGGCAGGCCAATGCCATGACCGTCCGCGTATTCCTTATTTGAACCCCGATAAAAAGGCGTAAAAATGTGGGGTATCTCCCCGGGAGCCATCCCGATACCGTTATCGGCGAAGCGCAAAATAGTGTTTTTGTGGTCGAAACTAATGGCGATAGTCGACTGGTGGTCTTCGGAAAACTTGCAGCCGTTTTCGATCAGGTTGGAAAAAGCTACTTTCAAAAGGTACTCGTTCCCTTTCACAGAAATGTAGTCATCGTCTTCGATCTCCCGTTCGAAGATGATATTGACGCTGTAGGCAGGGTTGGATTTTAGAACCGCCTGTCTTGTGTCGAGCAGCAGCTCGTCGAGTCTGACCTCTTTGAAAGCGATCTCCTCCTGGTCATAGCTGGCCCTGGCCAAATCAAGCAGACCATTGGAGAGCTTTACAATCCGACGGGCGTCTTGCAGAATAAGCCGATTCATTTGTTCGTACTCTTCGGTGGTGCGGCCCTTTTTTGCGGCGATCTCCAATTCGCCGATGATGGCCGCCATCGGTGTTCTCAACTCGTGTGAAATGTTGGAGACAAACTGCTTTTGCGCTTCGAAAGAGTTTTCCAGCCTGTCCAGCATGCGGTTGAAGGTAATGGCTAATTCGGCTATTTCGTCTTTACCTTTTCCCTCCCCGATACGAAGGTCAAGATGGGAGGCGGTTATTTCCTCGACCTTATCGACGATTTGGGAAACAGGCTGGAGGGCTTGCCGGGAAAAGAGTGTGCCGGCAAGAAGCGTTAAGAGGACAGCGACAAGGAAGCCAATGACTAAGGCAATGCGTAGATCGCTCAGCCTCGTCAGACCGTCGATATCTTTTGCCGCCGCGGTAATGACGTATAGCTTGCCGCTGAAGGAATACAGGAATCCGATGGCCTGCAGGTCGTTGACATAAAAGTGGATCTCGTGTTGCCGTACGATGGTGTCGATCATTCCCCTGGTCTCTTTAACCCGGTCGATATAAACGGCGTCATGGTAAAGGAGGTGAAAAGCAGTGTCATAAACTGCCACCTCTTCCTGGGGCAGGGAGTTCAAGGAGTTCTTGTAAATGAGTTGCAGGACCGAAGGCTCAACTTTCGCCCCAAGCAGCAGATCGGCTTTGGTAACCGCTTGTTGGTGGAGGCGTTTGTAATATTGCTCTTCCCGGTCTTTGGCGTTGGAGAAATAGATGGCCAGGGCGAAGACCAGCAATAAAGCCGAAAAAAGTCCCGTAAACAATAAGGTCAGTTTCAATCTGATTTTCATGTCAGGCTCCGTCTTTAAGGGTAAATCCGATTCCCGACCTGGTGTGGATCAGCTTGACCAGCCGGTCCTTGTCTATCTTTTTCCGAAGGTAGTTGATATAGACGTCGATGAAATTGGTGCCCGTATCGAAAGTAGTCTCCCAAACCTTTTCAGCAATCTCAGCCCGGGTAAGCACCCGCCCGCTGTTTTGCATCATGTAGTGCAGCAATTTAAATTCCTTTGGGCTCAGGTTGACCTCGATGCCACCCCGCGTGACCACAAAGGTTGCGGGGTTCAGCTCCAGATCAGCGATCTTCAAAACGGCAGAAGTCTGAGTTTGCTGCTTACCCTGGCGTTTAGTAAGTGATCTGATCCTGGCGTGCAATTCCCGGAAATCGATGGGCTTGACCAGGTAGTCATTGGCTCCGGCATCCAACCCCTCGACCTTATCGTCGACAGCTCCAAGGGCCGTCAGCATGATGACGGGAATGTCGGGCTTTACCAGACGGAGGTCTTTGCATAAACTAATGCCGTCGATACCGGGGAGAACGATATCCATGATGATGACATCATAATCGTTCTTTAACGCCAGCGACTTCCCTTCAGACCCATCGAAACAGAGCTCCACGGAGTAGCCCTGATCTTCCAGGTCCCGTCTGACAAGATCGGCCACTCGTTTTTCGTCTTCTATTACCAGGATGCGCATAAAACTGCTTCAGGCCTTATTTACAAAGGCCGTCGTCGGGCAAATATATACAATTGCCCTATGCTAAAGCGCTATCGCGGTTTTGGAGGAGTTACCGTCATTCTTCATAATCCTGGCCTTTGATCCCAAATTGCTTTTATCATCTGGGCCTTCTGCAACACATCCGCCTTTATATATCTCCGGAACGCCTTTTCCGTCTTATGGCCGCTAATAGCCATGATGAGGTGTACCGGAGTACCATCTAAAAATTCATTCGTACAAAAGGATCGGCGACAAGTATGCGATACTACCCAGGCGTATTTTGGCCTGACTTCTTCTACCACTTTGTTACCCCGCTTATGCGCTATCCGGATCATTTCGTCCAATCCGGCCAATTTTGCAATCTTCTTAATCTGGAAGTTGAATTCAGGGTTGCTAACCTGAGGCATTCTCAACGCATATTTCTCCAGGATTCTAGCAGCCTCCGGTCTTACCGGCACAATCACGCGCCCACTGGTCTTTACCTGTGTAACAAAAAGCATCCCATCGCGAATCTCTTCCGGTCTCAGCACAGTATAATCGCTGAACCGTAACCCGGTCAGACAGCCGAGCACAAATAAATCCCGGACTGCCTCCATTTTCGGGTCATGTGAAAGCACCAATTTGTACAGACTAGCTATTTCTTTCCAGTTCAGGTAGATCGAATCAACTTCCTCGTCGGGTACTTTATATAAACTCAAATCAATAAAAGGGATAATTTTCCTGGCCATCCGATTTTTAAGAAAGGATTTCAAGTATTTGATGGTCTTGCCAAGAGCGTTTATTTTCAGCCCACGGATTAATGTCTTCTTACGAAGCAAAGGGATCTCATAGGTCAGGTAATGCAACAACTCTTCATAAAAATGAAAGTCAAAGCTGTCAAAGGTGATGTGAGTTTTTCGATAGTCCTCAAAACTCTTTAAATGGACCTTCATGGTTCCAATCACGTTAATGGTACAGGGCCTGACGGTATCTTTTTTCTCCTGGATATAGGCATCGATCTGTCTGAATACGTCCATTTCACTCCTGGTATCCTTCATCTGTTCGATATGCCATTTATCAGATAGGGGGAAGTTGACTTTCAGGAATTGCATTGGACAAACATTGCGGCGCGCTTTGGCCTGCCTTACCATATCTTCTGCTTTTCGGGCTTTGTCAGTAAGGAATTCCTCCAATTTCTCGACCTTTCCAAATTCCGGAGGAAGATCTCTGGAGATACGGCCAGTTCGCTTGTCCCAATACTGCGGTGGAATGGCAACGCCGGTTCCGATCAACACACGGCGGGCCGCCGTATGACAATATTGCAGAAAAATAAGGCTGGTTCCGTCCTGGCGAATTTTGCCTTTACGGACGACTAACTTGATAGGTTGACGCATAATGGTTTCAATTTTTGGTCTATAAAAACCCTATCAGCTAGATTAAAGGTAAGGCGAAGTACTCGGCCGAAATGTTAGTAATCAGTTGAATTTCATAGCCTTTATCTAAGGATGTCTAAAGTAGGTTATGGGGACCAAACCGGTCTCGACAACCGTCCAGTCCGCGAAAAGTTTTTCAAAGCCCGCACCAATTGCGGGTTTTGCCGTTTTTGGGGGTCAAGGGGTGCAAAAAGGGGGGCAATTCCGATAAGTCTTAACTTTAGACCAAATAATTCAAGTATGCAGACGACTTGCGAAATAGGTGGCCAACCTTACAAACTGTTCTACGAAAAGCAATCGACCGCAGGTGGCATGTACTTTCATGGGCAGGTTCTGAATCAGGCACAACTGCATTTCAGTTTCACCGAGGGGCTAGATAACAAAACAACGGCATTTGGCACATTCCAGCCGCATACCGAGCCGCCATATGTTCAGAAGGCCGTTATACATGCAATTCGAGAATTTGAAGCCAGCCAGGACTCTAACGTGTTTCGCAACGCGGGTGAATAACATATTTAATTAACTTCTTCGTTTTGCTCTTCTTCCAAAATCTCATCATCTGGCTCTTTAAACATAGTCTTATCGAACCTTCCGTACAGGGTGCCTAAAATTTTCATTAGTACAATACCGCCAGAAAAAAAAGCGATTGAGAATAATGTGAAATGAACAACCACTAGAACGGGTATCATCACCTTTGAATAAAGATTATCTTCAGTGTGCGAGATATATTGCTGCGACAGCTTAAAAAGTGATGCCATCAGGAAGCAAACAGCCCCAAAAAAAGAATACTCGCCTGCCTTCAAAATCTCTGACTTCTCAAAGGGGGTTGGACGGTCTAAGGCTTTTTTCCATGAAAAACAAACAGATGCCAATGCAGCAAAAATTGCGAAACCTATGTTGGTATACTTGGTGCTGTTAATAATGGGATTCGAGAAATGAAAAACCAAGAGCCCATATACACAGGAAAAAAGGGCTCCAAATATCAGACTGGGTATGGACTTGCTTAATTGCTTCAACGCTCTAGTGAGGACATTGAATAGCCGCCGGCACCATGTAATAATAAATCGAATAAGCATTGTTTCCTAATTTCAATTCGATGTAATATTAGCCCAATATTGTCTAATTCGGCATTTGGTTTAAATCAGTCCTTTTTTCTCAAATCGAAAGAAATTATCATTGGAAAAGCACTAATTATTTAAACAAGTCGGAAGTTAAAGAAGATGTGAAATATTGCCCACCGTGAAAAGACCCTTTTTTCGACGGATCATTTCTCAATAATAATATTTTGCGTAGCTTTCTTGCTCCCGTCGACGGTCCTAAATATATAACTCACAGCCATGAAGAAAATCAACCAATCAATATCAAAGAAGTATCCTCCGGTAAAACTTTTTTTGGAGGATTTGGAGGGTATTGTCGAGTTATTTGAACAGCACCAAATTAAATATTCATTGGCGACGGAAAAGTATAGTTATGATAATTTGAAAGAATTAATTGAAAACGAAAAAAAAATAAAATCGCTTGAAATAAAGTCAACTAATCCTTATGTCACGATTCAACTTGCTACTTATGAAACATCCTTGTATTGCTCCTCGGATGATCTTTTGTCTATGGGGTTATTTCATGGGATCGATAAAATTCTGAAGCGAAAAATTAGAATTATTTACCCAAAGGGTTCCGCTTTTGCTTTGCTTCTCACGAGCCTTGTATTTGGCTGGTTTGTAGATACTCTTGTAAAACACATTTACCTTACCCCTGTGATTCTTATTTACATTATCTACGTTGCAAACTTTTTATGGGTCCATAACTATAGGCATTCTTTAATTTACCTCACATTTTAGTGGACCCTGTCCGTAGGACAGGACAAATGGCTGTTTTAACTTGATTTACAATTCCTACTACTACTACCTTTTCTTTTTTTGATCCTTTTTTTCTTTTAGTATCCACGTGGATATGTGGATAAGTCATGCTGCCTGCGGATAGAATTCTACCGGTTTGCGATACTCCAGCGTTTGGTGATGCCGGTCATGATTATAGAACCGGAACCATTCGTGAAGCCCTTGGTACAAGTGCAGTCCATCGTCCGCCGGACGCAGATAGACATACTCATATTTTAAACTGCGCCATAGCCGCTCAATAAAAATATTATCCGTCGCCCTGCCTTTGCCATCCATGCTGATCTGGATACCATAACCCTTCAGGAGGCCTATGTAGTCGTCACTAGTAAATTGGCTGCCCTGGTCGCTGTTGAGGATTAGAGGAGGCCCATACCGCTCAATAGCCTCTTTGACAACACTAACGACCCAACTTGCCTCCATGGTGTTGCTGATGCTCCAATTAACCACATAACGGCTGTATAGGTCAATGATCGCCACCAGGTACATAAACCCCTTTGCCATGGGAATGTAAGTGATGTCGATGGCCCATGCTTCATTAGCCCTGCTGATCGTTCGGCCCCTGAGCAGATACGGATATTTATATTTTCCCTTCTCCGGCTTACTCAGGTCTGGCTTAGGATATATCGCTTGCAGGCCCATCCTGACATACAAATTCTGGATCCGCTTGCGGTTCACCTCATAGCCTTCCTCTTTCAGCCATTCGGTCATTTTACGCGTTCCCTTAAAGGGGTATTTCAAAAAATGCTCGTCTATTCGGCGCATTAAATGCTCATTCAAAGAACTCTCCCCGCAAGGCTTATAATACAGACCGCTTCGATGTATAGACAGCAAAATGCATTGCTGAACAATACTGAGCTGGCCGTGGTTCCGTTCCACCATCTCCCGACGCTCCTCGGCGCTGTTGTCTACCGCAATTTTTTTTTGAGAAAATCATTCTCCACCTTCAGCTGACCGATCTGTGCGTACAACTGGTCGATTAGCTTCTCCTGCTCAACTGTCTTCCCATCTTCCGAACCCAGCCGTCCAAACGCAGCCTCGCTATTATCCAGAAAATGCCGTTTCCAGTCGGTGATCTGCTGCGGATGGATCTCATACTTAGTTGCTAACTCCTGGATCGTATTGCGCTCCCTGAGCGCTTCCAGAACTACTTTCTTTTTGAACTCTGATGTGAA